>JAEEGL011857149.1_pt1 | contig 33421 bp, 28 predicted proteins | sample 9134231 | NCBI WGS metagenome assembly JAEEGL01 (sample SAMN16246548, study PRJNA631951) | gut metagenome | biome: gut microbiome; feature: rumen; material: fiber-attached | host: Bos | place: Iran: Karaj | collected 2018-10 | reverse complement strand
CTTCCCATGGAAATAATCATACGGACATGCTCATCTGCAAGGGAATAAAAAATGGACTTTCCTTCTCTTCGGCTTTTTACCAACTTGTTCTGCTTCAGAATTCTCAGCTGATGAGAAATCGCCGACTGGGTCATATTCAAAACATTTGCCAAGTCGCAGACGCAAACTTCCGCTTCAAACAATACAAACAAAATCCGAATCCGGGTGGAGTCTCCGAAAATTTTAAATAATTCCGCCAAATCGTAAAGTTCTGTTTCTTCCGGCATGGTTTCATTTACAACCCGAATTAAATCTTCGTGAAGTTCCACTGCTTCACAACATTCTACCTTCAATTTATCGTTCATTACGCAACCTCCTTTTACGCTACAGTCTTTCTCACAAAAAGTGCTCGGATGGCATTGAGCACAGCAATTACCATAACGCCTACATCAGCAAAAATTGCAACCCACATATTTGCAATTCCCAGCGCCCCTAAAAACAGGCAAAGAATTTTCACTCCAATAGCAAAGTAAATATTTTCATAAACAATGCGAATGCACTTTCTCGCAATTCGAATGGCAAGGCTGATTTTCATCGGATTATCATCCATCAAAACCACATCTGCCGCTTCAATCGCAGCATCACTGCCCATTGCTCCCATAGCAATTCCAATATCTGCCCGAGTCAATACCGGTGCATCATTAATTCCATCGCCTACAAAAGCAAGACTTCCCGTGCCCTTGTTCAGTTTTGTTTCCAAAATCGAAACCTTGTCTTCCGGAAGCAATTCGCTGTGCACTTCGTCAATCTTCAATTCATTTCCAACCGACAACGCAACCTTTTCCACATCTCCGGTAAGCATTACCGTTTCTGAAACGCCGGATTTTTTCAGCTGTTCCAAAGCCTTTGCAGCTTCCTTCTTAATGACATCTGAAATAACAATGTAACCTTTATATTCTCCATCCACTGCCACATGTACAATGGTTCCAGCCGGTTCTTCTCCTTCCGAAGAAACGCCTTCCCGAACCATCAATTTATAATTTCCTACTGCAACAGCTTTTCCGCCAATAATAGCTTTCACACCATGACCGGATATTTCTTCCACCTGTTCCACTACTGCACTGTCAATCTCTTTTCCGTAAGCATCCTTCAGACTCTTACTGATTGGATGTCCTGAATAAAACTCCGCAAAGGCTGCATACTGAAGCAATTCTTCTTCAGAAATATCCTTCGGGCAAATCTGTGTCACTTCAAAAACCCCTTCTGTCAATGTTCCGGTCTTATCAAAAACAATGCATTTCACTTTGGACAATGTTTCCAGATAATTGGAACCCTTGATTAGGATTCCTTCGTGACTGGCACAACCAATTCCCGCAAAGAAACTTAAAGGAATGCTGATTACCAATGCGCACGGACAACTGATTACCAGAAAGGTTAACGCTCTGTAAATCCATACTCCTATATTCGCCGGATTACCAAGTACCAAATTTATAACCGGTGGCAACACTGCCAATCCAAGTGCCAGATAGCAAACAATCGGGGTGTAGAATCTGGCAAACTTTGAAATAAACTGCTCCGACTTTGCTTTTTTGGAACTGGAATTTTCTACCAAATCCAATATTTTTGAAACAGTGGATTCCTCAAACTCTTTCGTAGTCTGAATTCTCAAGACTCCGTTCAGATTAATACATCCACTGATAACTTCTTCTCCTGCTGCGACGGTTCTCGGCACGCTTTCACCTGTCAGTGCACTGGTATCCAGAGAACTTTTTCCATCCAGCACAATCCCGTCAATAGGAACCTTCTCTCCCGGCTGTACCAGAATCTCTGTCCCGACAGCCACCTCATCCGGATCCACCTGTTCAATCATCCCATCCACTTCAATGTTCGCATAATCCGGTCGGATATCCATCAATGCACTAATATTCTTTCGGCTCTTTCCAACCGCATAACTTTGGAACAGCTCACCAATCTGGTAAAACAGCATTACCGCTGCTGCCTCTAAGTACTCTCCCAAAGCAAAGGCTCCAATGGTCGCCACTGCCATCAGAAAGTTTTCATCAAACACCTGTCTGTTCAGAATGCCTTTCCAGGCTTTTCTTAAAATATCATATCCAATCACCAGATAAGGAATCAGGTACATCGCAAACTGAATCACCCCTTCGTATTTTTGAGGTAACTTTACGAAATGAAAGAAAAGAATCCATCCGATTAATAAAACAACGGAAATCAAAATCCGATAAAATACCTTCTTTTGTTTTTTGTTCATTATTGCTCCTTTCCTTAACAGCAAAAACAGTGGAAGAATGCTTCTCCCACTGCACTGCTGTTAAACAAAAATCTCAATATCGTCTTCAATTCTTTTGCAATTTTTCAGTACTTCTTCCATAACACTGATTGGGTCAGCATTTTCTTCAAATTCAACTTTCATTTTTAAAGTCATAAAGTTTACAACCGCATCCTTAACACCGGCGGTCTTCTTTGTAGCCTCTTCCATTTTATTTGCACAATTTGCGCAATCAACTTCTATTTTATATGTCTTTTTCATAACTGCCTCCTATCCAAACATTTACTATTATTACAAACATATGAATAATTGTTCATATGTTACTTTGATTATAACAGAAAGAAAGCATCTGTCAACAGTTAATTTAAAAGAAAAATCCCCCAATTCAAATATACTGCAAAGGTTACCCACAGCAAATAGGGAACCAACAGCCATCCTGCTTTCCGGGAAATTCTTGAGAAACTCCGAATATTCAGGAAAATAAGCCCCCATAAAATCAGCAACCATATAAATGAAAACAGGAAGAACCGGAATTTGAAAAAGAAAACGGACCAAAAGAAATTAAAAAACAATTGTATTCCATATAAAACCATTGATCTTCCCTTGCGGTCTTCTGCCACATCGGCAATGCATACAAAATAGGATGCGACTCCCATCAGTACATAGAGGATGGTCCATACGACCGGAAACAGCCAATCCGGCGGAGACAATGCCGGCTGGTTCAACTTGTCAAAGGTTTTCATCTCACCTCGTGTCACCACATAGGATACAGCCCCCACCAGCAACTGAATGGCAATGCAGACCAATATTTTTTTAATGCGCTCTTTGTTCAAAAAAATCACCTCCCAGCATTAGTATATGCAGGAAGGTGATTCCATAGTCATGTTTTGTTATTTCACTTTCACCTGTTTTGTTACGGACCACTTTTTACCGTAGTATGTTTTTCCTCCGATTTTTTTGAATCCGAGAACTCTGATAAACAGGGTTGCTCTTTTTAATTTTTTATTGTTCAGTGTGAAGGATTTTTTGTTGTTCTTAATTACAAATTTCTTCAGAGGCTTCTGATTTTTCTTCGCGCTCTTCTTATTTTTGTAAATGTGAACAATGTAACCGTCAGCCACTTTCAACTTCTTCTTTAATACTACACGAATCTTCTTTGCTGATTTCTTTGTCTTATAGGCTGATTTCACTTTTGCCTTTCCACACTTGTTTTGGAACTCTTTTACCTGTTCCTCAACGCTCTTTCCGGAATTTTTCTTTGAAGTCTCTTCTCCCTTTGTTTCTCCGGAAGTTGGATTATTTGCTGTAATTATTTCTGCGGTAGTCGTTTCTATCCCGCTGCTACCGGATTTGATTTTATAATCCCCAAAAAGATTATCATTTACACCATCGGTTGTGAACTTTGGATTTGTATCCGGCTTTTCATCTGCTGTAGCAGAAACCATGCGCTGGTAAACACGTACATAATCCACCTGCATATCGGCTCCTGTAAAGTCTGCCCCCGGTGCACGTAAGTCATCAAAAGTACCGCCGCAGGCAAGATTTAGGATTACAAAAAATCGCTGATCGAACGGTGCATTTTTGTTTCCTCGGTCGGAAGAGGAATACCATTCATTATTCGTACATTTGAAGAAACACAATCCATCACAGTAAATCTTGATGTTGCTTTCTTCCCAAACCAAACTATATACATGCCAGTCTGTTGTTGGCGTCTTTTTAACACCATTCTCAACCAAATCGAGTAAATCGCTGCTATTAAGGTTGCTCGGCCAAGCAGCACCATAATGTAATGCACCAAAGATCTTATTTGGCACACGACCTCTTCCTTCTGCAATATCAATCTCGCCGGAGTAAGCCCAGGCACCATAAAGATTGTCATTTGGAAGCATCCACATTGCCGGCCAGATTCCTTTTCCTTCAGGCAATTTAGCACGAACATCCACACGTCCGTATTTCACCGAAAAATTATTCTGAGTCGTCAGTTTTCCGGAAGAATACTGTGCCGTTGCAGATTTTGTAGTACTTCCCTTTTCGTAGAATGTTTTGGTCTGCTTTTTCATATGAATATTTAATGCTCCGTCTTTCACGGAAACATTCTCTTTTGCATAATACTCTAATTCCAGATTTCCCCAACCGGCAGTATCAATGTCGTCGTCTTCCAATAAATAGCCTTCTACAACATTCCATTTATTGGAATCAATGGCATTACCACTGAATTCGTCGTTCCAAATCAGTTTCCATCCTGATGGAGTAAAAACGGTGGAATCGGCTGTGTCATCAACCTGAATGTTCGCCATATCTTCAGCGGTCTGACTAGGAACATTGGCGTTTCCTAAAACTGTATAATAAACATAATTGTCTTCTACAGCACCACCGCTCCTGCCGTTTTTAGGATATCCTACTCTGAAATAAGTATCCTTTCTTACCGGCTGGAACCATAATCCATAAACGTGGTCGATAAAATATCCCCACTGCTGGCTATTGGAATAATTATTAAATCCATTTCCCTGATAAACAAATCCGCTGGCAGACACATCATTCAAAACAGTCCATGTACCGCCAACCCATTGTCCGTTGGTATATGTACCTCCGGCATATACTTCGTAAGTAAACAAATCCAAATCAGATTTTCGCACTTCCGTTCCACCGACTTTTGGCAATGGGAATCCCACAGCTCCGGTAGAAGATTCTTTCGCGTCATACTGTACTTTTCCATCATAGGATGACAACAAATAATTTGTTCTAACCGGTGCGTTATAAGTAACCACTGCATCTGCGAAGATGGATGGATCTGTCTTTTTCTGCAATCGAATGGTAAAGGAATGGTCAATTCCCTGGAACCAGAGTCCCCCGGTTCCATCGGTATAAATACCGAAATTTGTATCCCAAATAAATCCGGAAGAAGCATTACCCATTAAATTAACAAAGCCTTTTCCGTCTCCATTATCTACTTTAATTGTAATATCGTCTTTTACCTGATCGTAAGTTGCTGTAGAGCCATTGAAAGTCCATTCTCCCCAATGGGTTGCAGAACCTCCGGTTGCATCTGCTGTAATGCTGCTTTCTCTAGTGGAAATACTGGTCAATTCTACCTTTGGCAACTGATTGAGTTCAAAGTTGTAATCTAAATCAACATTGTTCGTCTTTCCGTGGAAACGAACCTGCGTTGTTTCTTCCAGCTTCATCCACAAAATCCAGCCACCAACGTCCGGTGTCCATTGCTGATATTCCCAGCCCCATGTGTCATTAAACACAAAGTAATCTACCGAACCAATGGTCTTCCATTCTCCTGAAGTTCCCTGCTCCTGCTTGACATAAAGCTGTAAATCTTTTTCTACGTCAGTCAGTGAAACCTGATCATAGGTTACACCATTAAACTTTGGCATTACGATTCCAAAACTAACCGGGGCAACACCGGTCTTCGAAATCGTTGGTCCATTGGAACCATCATAATATGTCATTGATGTAATGACTGTGGTTGCTGCTTTTGCTACATTTTCATTTTGCGAAGTAACTGCAAAACTACCTGTGATCATTGCAATGGCAACCATCATTGCAAGAACTTTTTTCCAAACCCTCTTCTTCATTTTTGCTCCTCTCTTAAAATTAATTCCTCGGATTGATACTCCCATTCCATCCGAGCACTCTGTGTTCTATGTTATCACAGTGGCATCCGGGATTTAAGTATCCTTTTTTTCTGGAACACCTCTATTTTTTGTTACCGTTAACATTCGCTTATCCGCAAAAAAAGTACCATGATGTTAACATGGTACTTCATTCTTTCTTATTTCTTCCATAATCCATGCAAATTGCAATATGCATAAACAGCTTCAACTGTTTCTCCGTCTGCTAATGCAAAGTCTGCTTTCGGTGCTTCATCCGGTTTCAGATATTTCAACTGGAATCCCTGATTTGTAGCAACGGCAATCCACTGAATATAATGTGCTTCCATCATTGGATGTTCTACTTCTCCAACGCTTACCTTTACTACACCATCAATAACTTCATAAGCCGGAACGTGTTTTTCTACTGCTGCATCAACAGTTCCCGGTACAATTTCTTTCATTGCCTGACCGCAACACATTACCGGTGTTCCCTTATCATCAACCTTTGTTACAATGTTTCCACAATGTTCGCATACATAAAATTTTAATTCCATAGTTCTGCCTCCTGTTCTTTTATTTTCACGTTACTAACATCTACTGATAGAATACCATTTTGCCTGGGGAAAAGCAATGAATTTCTCCGTTTCTTCCCTAGTCCTTCATCCCTTTCTCCAAGTTCTGAATCCATTCCGTTTGTTCCCGGTCTCCCAGATTCTCAAAACAGTGTGCACACTTCTTCACTGCATACGGAAAAGATGAGGTCTTCTGAAATCCCTCCAGTTCCATCAATTCCTTAATTTGTTCCATCCGATGTGCTACATCCTTCTCCTCTTCCGAATTGCACTCTTTCGTTTCAGCCTGTTTAACCCGGTTCATTACAATAATATTTAACCATGTTACCAGTCTGTTAAACATTATGTCTTCCCAGAGTTCTAAATTGTCCTCAATTTTCTTCAGATACTCCAAAGCCTTTTCATAGCGCTCTTTTGCCTCGGAAAAGCGTCCGGTTTTCACATACACAGCAGCGGTATTATTGTAAAGACTTGCCATATTCAATGCCCCTTCATCGCTTCCGGCAAAAAACAGTTCCGCATTTTTGTAACAGACTTCAGCATCCTCAACCCGCTCAAAGTGACACAGGGTGGTTCCCATATTAATCCACATGGTTGCTACTGCAGGATGGGTTTCCAATCCATTGTCCCGAATCAGTTGCAGTCCCTCTTCCACGCTTCGGATTCCTTTTTCTTTTTGATCCGTACTCCGGTAATAACCCATCATTTCGTTCAAGACGGATAATTCCATGGAGATGTCCTGATCCTGACGAACTTCTTCCAAAGTCTGTTCCAGAAATTCACCTGCTTCTTTGATTTCATTCTTTGCAAAGTACTGATCCAGTTGTTCAAAAAAAGTTTCATGATTCATTTACATCCACTCCAATTCCTTGATTTCATCAAAAGACGAATATCCGTATAACTCAATCGTGTTCTTCATAATCATCTCTGCCAGATTTTTCTTTTCCTGAGACAACTTTACGATGAACTCCGCATATTTTGCCAGCGTTTCTTCGGAATAAGTTCCCAACTCTCCCCGCAAGTAAGTTTCATAAGAAGTATCATAGGGCTGGTCTTCCGAAGTGTGAATCAACCTCGCTCTGGAAGAAATGTTAGGATGTTCCTCGGAAAATTCTTCCATCCATTTCACCTGTATTTCCACAATCTGTTCAATTACCTTCTTTTGCCAATCGCTCAGTACCGGCAGCCGGTCTTTCAACTGTTCAAACTCCTCCGGGACAGTACTTTCCATCATCCGAGCATATTTCTCCGTAATCAGATTCCATCCCTGCGCATTTGCTTCCTTGAAATCCCGGATATAGCATTCCAGCATTTCCTCTGTCCAGGTCATATACTGACTGGAACGCATAATATTGAAGGTAGGCCAGTCATTCTGGCATGCAGCTCTGCCTCCCACATTCCTTGTTTTGTCAAAGGCTTCATATTCCAATTCCACTAAGGTTTCAATTAATTCTTTTTTATTCATCGCCCGGTCTCCTTCCAAGAAACTTTTATTTCATTAATTCTTCTGCCATTTTTTCAATCGCCTCCAAAGAAGTTTCGTCCAATGCAGACTTAATGGTAACCGATGTTTCAAGATACTCTAAGTTCTTACACCCTTCAAACATTCCACGCATAATCTTGTTGGCTGTTGGCGCCCATGTTCCGTTTTCAATAAAACCAATGGTCTTATTCTGATAATTTCTCTCCACCAGACAATCAATAAAAGTTTTCATGAACGGGAAGATTTCTCCATTATAAGTGGTGGTTGCAAGTACAATCTTTCCGTAACGGAAACCGTCCTCCACACACTCTGCCATATCTTCTCTTGCCAAATCTGCCACAACAACTTTCGGACATCCTTTTTCTTCCAGCTTCTTTGCCAACAGTTCCACTGCCTTCTTTGTATTTCCATATACGGAAGTGTAAGCAATCATCACGCCCTCGCTTTCCACTCCGTAAGAAGACCAAATCTGATATTTATCCAAATAGTACTCCAGATTTTCGGAAAGAACCGGTCCATGCAACGGACAGATGGTCTGAATATCCAAGGTTTCCGCCTGCTTCAAAACATTCTGCACCTGTGCTCCGTACTTTCCGACAATTCCAATATAGTAACGGCGTGCTTCACATGCCCAATCTTCTTCCACATCCAAAGCTCCGAATTTTCCAAAAGCGTCCGCTGAGAAAAATACTTTATCTGTGCGGTCATAAGTCATCATTACTTCCGGCCAATGTACCATTGGAGCAAACACAAAAGTTAATACGTGATTTCCCAGATTCAGTTCTTCTCCGTTCTTCACCACCTGACGTTTTACCTTCTCATCAATTTTGTAAAACTGATCCATCATACGGAACGTCTGCATGTTTCCAACCAAGGTAACATCCGGATATTTTTCTGCAAAAGCACTGATATTTGCCGAATGATCCGGTTCCATATGCTGCACAATAAGGTAATCCGGTGTTCTATCGCCTAAGACTGCTTCGATTTTATCCAGCCATTCTTTCTGAAATTTCTCATCCACGCTGTCCATTACGGCTATTTTCTCATCCATAATGACGTAAGAGTTATATGCCATTCCATTCGGAACAATATACTGTCCTTCAAACAAGTCAATTTCATGGTCGTTCACTCCTACATACTGAATGTCTTTTGTAATCGTCATTTTGTAATCCTCCTAATTCTGTCTCTTCCTATTATTATAAAAGAAATTTGTGTTATTCCTATGATATTTGCAACATTTCTGCTGATCTATTGAAATACCCGGGAAAATGCACGATATGTTTTTTCCATTCCTATGGACAATGGGGTATATTCCAACTTTAACAGTTTCTTTGCCAACGCTCCATCGGAAATTTCCGTTTCTTCTGCAAACACCGGAAAAGGAAGGGGCAACCCCACTGCTTCTGCCTGCTGGACAGTCATTTCTGCCAGTGGAAATCCGGATGCCTTTGCCAGTTCTTCACAAAACTGCCGATAATCTGTTTCTTCCCCACAAAGATTGATTTTCTGATTGTATACCTGTTCTGCTCCCAGACACTTCTCAACAGCAACTGCCGCATCTTTAATATACACTAATTGAAATCTTCCCGTTGCATCTATCGGCTGCGGAACCAGATGATTTTGAAGCATAATTTGAATCCAGGAAGATTCACGTGGTGCGTAGTTATACGGACCGTAAAGAATTGCCGGTCTCAAAATCGTATAAGCAATTTTATTCTCCCTACATGCTCTTACGCACTCTTTTTCTGCCGCAATCTTTCCGGCAATATATCGTCCTGCATCTCCTTGAATTTCTCTCTCCTCATAAGGGAAGTCCTCGGAATGAACCTGTCCGGTTCCCCTCTCGTACACATCGACTGTACTGATTAAAATGTACTGTTTCACACTCTGAGGCAATGATTCGATTAGCGTTGAAACATCTTCCTTCTCGTAGGCACAAAAATCAACCACCGCATCAAAGTCCATGGAAGAAATCTGCTGAAGCAATGCCGGGTTTCTCCGTTCTCCAACCAACTCTTCAACGCCGAATTCTTTCATGGAATAAGTTCCTCTGTTCCACAGGGTCAATTCATGTTTTTCCGCCGAAACAATCGTAAACACCCTGCCATAAAAATAGCTTCCTCCAAGAACTAAAACTTTCATTTTTCCTCCATATGTAAAAAGTGCCAAGTGACATCATCACTTGACACTTCTTCTTTTTCTTATTTGAATATTCCTGTAATTTTATCAACGATTCCTGCAGCCTTGTCTCCTGCAAGAGCGGCCTTTACGCCGGAAACCACCTGATCCAATACTCCGTCCGGAATATCCACTCCCAATAAGGATTCGATTGTCTTTTCCGGATCACTCTGAAAATTCTTTGCCAGTCCCGGATCCGCTTTAATCTTTCCAACAATTTCTTCAATTTTAGCTTTTACGTCCATAATAACCTCCTAAAGTCCGATGCTTAAAATATCCTCTCTTATTATAAACCTATTTGTTCTTAAAATCCACATGTTCATCGCATACAGTTCGATACTTAGCGACCGGTTTCTATGGAGATATCACTACCGTCTTTTGTTTTTACCACTTTGATCTGCTGCGGAATATTTTCCATCAGTTCTTCCCTGTGACTGATAATTCCAACCAGCTTCTTGTGACCGGATAATTGCATCAGGATTTCCATAGCATTATCAATGGATTTGCGGTCTAAGGTTCCAAATCCTTCATCAATAAAGAGCGCATCCATCTGAATCCCACCGCGACTGCTGGAAATGGTATCTGATAATCCCAAGGCAAGGCTTAAGGATGCCTTGAAACTTTCTCCACCGGAAAGACTTCCCACCGGACGTCTTCTTCCGGTAAAATTATCCAATACTTCCAAATCCAAAAAGGAATTTGCGCCTATTTCTTCTGTGCCTTCCTTTCGGAACAATTCATACTGATTGTCACTCATCGGCATCAACCTTCTGTTTGCTGCCAAAATAATACGGTCAAAACCGGTGGCCTGAATATACTGTTCCAATGTAATCTTCGGTTTTCCTTTCAGTTTTCCTTTTACTAAATCATACAGTCTGGAACAACGCATATGTTTATCCGTATATTCTTTTAGAGGTTCTCGTAACTGAAGGATATTTTCTCTTGATTTTTCATTCGACTGACACTGATTGATTAATTGTGTCACTTCCTGATTTTGTTTCTCTAATCGTTCTTCTTCCTCTTTGACTGTTTGAGACAATTCGTTCAAATCAATATAGTCTCTTCCTTCCGCTTCTTTTCTTGCCGCGGACAAAGCCTCCTGATTTACCTGCACCGCTGTCTGATACTGAGAAAGTTCCAGTTCCACCGCTTCAATGTGCTGCTCGCCCACAGCACATTGTAAAAACTGTTCCTCACTTTCAAATCCTTTTTCATCGCGGATTGTTTCATAGTCGGCAAAAAGCTGTTTCACTTTTCCTTTTTCACCCTGCAATTCCTGTTCTAAGGTTGTTCTGGCCGATTTGTTCGCCGTATAAACTCTTTCAGCATCCGCCAATGCCTTCTCTTTCCCTTCAATATCACCCAGAATTTCCTTGGATATCTGTTCTGCCTGAGTCTGTTCCTCGAGTGCTTCCTCAAGACTTTCATATTCCAATTCTTCCAAGGACTTCAACATTCCTTCTGCTGTAGAACGTTTCCCGGATACCTGAACAATTTCCTGATGAAGTTGTTCTTTTTCCTCCTTCATCTTCTCCTGCTGTTTTCTGGAAGCAGTCAATTCTTTTTCAAACTGTTCTAACTGTTCTTTCGCATCACAAAGCATTTTTTCTTTGGTGCATACTTCTGTCAATTGACGCTCTACAGCCTCTGCACCTTCCTCAACGGTTACTTTCTCTCCAAGTTCCCCAAGTGCCTCATGACCAAGAAGTTTTTCTTTTTCTTTATCAAGGAATTTCTCCGTAGTCTGACAATGCACCTTTGCCTCTTTGGCAGCATTTACCGCATCATCTTTTTTCTGTCGTAGTTCTTCTGCCTGTTTTATTTTCGCCTCCACTTCCTCTTCGGAAATAGAATCTTCTGCAAGCACTGCCGGTGCCGGATGTTCTGTGGAACCACACACCGGACAAGGTTTTCCTGTTTCCAACTTTTGCGCCATAATTCCTGCTCGACAACAATCCAAGAGATGTTCTGCCTGAATGCGTTCCTCGTTGGCATTTTGATATGCCATCAACGCCTCTTCACATTGTTCCTGTTTTTCAGCCAGTTTTCTCTGTTCCTCTTGCAGCTTTGGCAATTCTTCCTTAAGGTATTGTTGGAAGGAAGACTTTAATCCTTTCAGCTGTGTTTTCAACTGCTGCGCCTTTTCCAGCTCCGTAGGAGTCTCTTTCAGTTCTTTAATCTGTGCTTCCAGCACACTGATTTTTTCCGTTAATTCCAATTCCTGCTCTGCCTGTTTTTCCTGCTTCTGACAGAGTTTCCTTTCCTTCGACTCCCAGTCGGCAATATCTTTTAACATTTTTTCTCTTTGTTCATATTTTTCTTTCTGTTCATTGATTGTTTCTGCTTTCTTTTTGAGACATTCCCCTTCTTCTTTTTTTTCGGAAGCTTTTTGATACTGATTCTTTGCTTCTTCCAAAAGGTTCTGTGCCTTCTCCTGCGCCTCTACAGCCTGCAGATAGGTTTGCTCTTTCTGCTGCACTTCTTCTTTTTTGTTATTCCACGTCTGAAAAACCGGTTGCACTTCTCTTGTGGCTTTCTTCTGGAGAATTAAGTCTGTTTCCTTTTTTTCCATTTCCTTTTTTTCTGCATTCAGAGCTTCTTCTTTTTCTTCTAATTCTTTTACTTTATTCAGTTTCTTATTGTTTTCTTCCCCTTGATTGAGTTTTTTCTTTTCCTGTTCTAAACGATTCTTCTGCTTTTCATAAACTTCCTGAGACTTCTTCACAAGTTCTTGATCTTCCTCATGAATTTGATCTAAAGTTTCTACAATTTCATCCAGATTCCAAAGATTGTTGCTTTCATGAATGTTCTTTTTCAGGTGTTCCAATGTCTCATAGTGGGTACTTTCTTCCCCGATTTCAATCCGGTCCAATTCAAAAATAATTTCTTTTTCCGTATCTGTTTTTTCACCGAGACTGCGGTTTACGTATTCCAACAATTTAAATTCAATTTGATTATACGGTTTTGTCATGAAAACTGTTCTGAGAATTTCGGTTCGATCTTTGGTGGATGTATTCAGCATTTTCCAAAACTCTCCCTGAGCAATCATAACAATCTGCTTAAATTGATTTGCGTCAATATTTAATAATTCTTTGATTCGATTTTCAACTTTACTCGATCCTTCCAACGGCGCTCCGTCGCCTTCATACAAAGAAACCTTCTCCGGTTGGGTAATCGTTCCTTCTCCTCGTTTCTTCACACGTTCATAGGGAGGTTGCCTGAAGATATGATAGTTTTTTCCGTGATGGGTAAACCAGAACTCCACATAAGTTTCCGTATTCGGCAGTGCATAATCACTGCGCAGATTTTTTGTATCACGATAGGAGCCACTGGTTTTTCCAAACAGCGCAAAACAGATGGCATCAAAAATCGTAGTTTTTCCGGAACCTGTATCTCCGGAAATCAAAAACAGTCCTTGATTCTCAAAGGTCTCAAAGTCGATTTCCTGTACTTTTCCCGCATAAGGTCCAAAAGCACTCATTACTAATTTAATCGGCTTCATTGATTCCCACCTCCTTTGCTGCCTGCATCAGAATTTCCATTTCCTCTTTACTCATTTCCGTTCCGTACATCATTTGGTAGAACTCTTCTGCCAATTCGGAAAATGGCTTTTCCATTACCGTTTCCGACAATTCAATTTTCTCCATACTTCTGGTATGAGAATTATCGTACTCGATTTTCATAGTATTTGGATAGGTCTGACGGAACACCAAGATTGCATCCTGCACAGGATTTTCATCGGTCAATGTAACAAAGATATAATCCTCCGGATCTTCCACGTTCTCTGCACGCAGTAACTGTTCCATCTTGCCGGTAAGTTGTCTCATATCCCGCAACGGTTTTAGCGGAATCAATTCAATTTCCACGGTTCCCTTTTCATTTAACGTAATCATTGGAACCGACTTCTGATGAAAAATTTCACTTTTAGAATACTTTAGAGGAGACCCCGAATAGCGCACCTCTTCCCGTCCAATCTTTTGTGCCGCATGAATATGGCCTAATGCCACATAATCAAAGTCGTCAAAACAATCCGTATAAACCAGCTCCACTGTGCCAACAGTCTCTTCCGCCCGGTTTACCTGACGCTTCACGGACACATTTTCAGAACCGCCAATCTGAGGAAGTTCTTTTCTTCCTGCCACAAACTGGTGTGCCACAATGACATTTCTTTCCGCCGGATTGATTTCCGTTTCGCGAATTACCACTTCCACCGCATCATGATAATTATTAATTTCTGCGTCCGGGAAATAATGACGCACCTGAGATGCCTTAACAAAAGGCAAAAGATAAATATGAACTGTTCCAAAGTCGTCCTCTACGGAATGACAGTACATTGTTCCATTATACTTTGAGGCAATATGAATTCCGCTTTGTTCAAAGAGTCGGCTTCCAAAGTGAAGACGCTCATCAGAATCATGATTTCCGCTAATGATATAAGCATCTATCTTTTTTGCAGACAATTTACAAAGGAAATCATCAAAAACACGCACTGCTTCCTCGCTTGGAATGGTGCGGTCGTACACGTCCCCCGCAATTAACACTCCGTCCACATTTTGCTCGATGGCAATTTTCAAAATCTGATTTAAAATATATTCCTGATCTTCAATCATACTGAAATCATTTACCGATTTCCCAATATGAAGATCTCCTAAATGAAGTAATTTCATAGTTCACGCTCCGTTCCCTTCATTTTTTCCACTGATGAATCGAGGTTTTTAATCTTCTAAGAAGTCATAGTAATCTGCCTCACTGGCAAATAAAATGTACTCTCCATCAACAAATCCCATGTATCCTGACTGTGTATTATATCCTTTCATTGTTCTACCTCCTTTGGAATAGTTTCTCTTGTTAGTTCCTATTATCCACAAAGGAAGTCCGATAAATGGGTCTCTCAGTCTGTCCCTGAAAGGTTGATACATTCCACTTCATTATAGCACAAGGCGGCCGTTCCATGTATCATAACCCCTAAAATGAAGGAGGGGGTGTCGAATAAGATCGACACCCCAAAAATATAAAAAAATAAAGAAGTAGTATCTCCCCTATAGAGGGGAATTTTCGGGGAATGTCTCACTCATTCCCCGAGCATAAAACATATGAAAAGAATGCTTCTAAAGAAAGAATACCTTCCGAACCTTAAATGAACTTTAAATAAAAAAGACCATTGCAAAAAATGCAATGGTCTAAATTGATTCTTTAATTAATATACATTCACAAAAGCCGAAACTCCATCAGATTCCACCCCGTTTAACACGGATTTGATAACGATGGTTCTTGGTCCGGACTGAAGTCCTGAAATCACATAGTAGTTACAAGGAACCTGAGATAATTTCAATTCGCCGTCTACGTATACATTGTACATGCATCCGCTGGCAATTCTTTCCATATCCTGTCCCCATACAACGCCAATAGAATTATTTCCGATTGCTGTTACAACCTGTCCGATAACTTCCAATGGTTTTTCTCCTACCACCTGTGCAGTTGTCGTTTCTGCTACAGTTGTCGTTTCTGTCTGTGCTTCTGTTGTCTGTGGATTCACAATTGGCTTTGTTCCGTATACTTCAATTTCGTACATAGAAGTTCCGTATGGTGTTGCACGATGCAATGAAGTCACACGAATGTAGCGAACCGGTCTGTTAAAGAACATGTCGCTTGTATTATCTGTGTAGTAATCTACTTCACGTTCAACTGCCTGAACCCATGTTGTTCCATCCTGTGACCATGAGATTGCATATCTTGAAGCATATGCCGCCTCCCAGAAAATGCTAATAGAACCAACATTACAGATTGTTCCTAAATCAATGGTAATGGACTCTCCATCATTAAAAGCTGAAGACCATCTGGTATTCATATTTCCGTCAATTGCATTTGCTGCTGCATAGTTATCATTTTCCACGCTGGATGCTGTCGCTGTTGCACCGATGGCAAGGTTCATTACCCCTGACATTGACGTCTGCTGCTCGGTTGTCTGAACAGAAGTTGTAGTCGGTGCTACGGTTGTAGTCGGTGCAGCTGTTGTTGCTTCCGTTGTAGTTTCTTCTGTTGTTGTTTCTTCGCCGGAGATGTCGCTACCGTAAATTTCGATTTCTGAGATTTCCGGTGAAATAACATAATTGCTTCCTGTTGATAAAATAGAAAGTCTTACGTATCTTGCATTGGTATTTAAAGCTGTTGCTGTCATGCTTGATGCTGATGGAGAATAGTTTACTGTTTCAACAGTTGTCCAGCTTGCTCCGTCTACAGATACTTCAACAGTTCTTCTTGTGGCAAAACGAGTTGATGTAGGCCAGAAAACATCCATGTTTTCCAATGCTTTTACTTCACCCAAATCAATGGTAATTTTTGGATAGTTTGCACTGATACCACTGGTTGTGCTCCATGTTGTTGACTTGGACCCGTCAACTACATTTCCTACGGTTAATGTATCTGTGGCATTTTCCACAGTAACCTGTTTTCCTAAAGCAACATTGTATGTTGTTGACTGAGGTTCTTCAGTTGTTGTTTCCTGAACACCTCCAACAGTAACTGTCTGTGTTGCTCCGACAGTTTCCTTATTTCCGATGACTGCAGTAACTTTTACTGTTGCTTCTCCTGCATTCACGCCGGAAATTGTATAGTAGTTACATCCTACTTTACTTAATTTCTTTTCTCCGTTGACATATACGTTGTACTGGCATCCGCTGGCAATTCTGTCATTGTCCTGTCCCCATACAACACCGATTGTATTGTCTGCCGGGCTGGATGCTACCATTCCGATTACTTCCAATGGCATTGTTGCATTCTTATATGCAATCGCTTCGCTGACTGCTGCTTCCGCATTTACAATACCACCCTTTGCTACAGGAATATTGTCAATTGCCGGGATAACCGGTTTTGATGTATCAATTAAAATATCTGTAATCTCACTCTGTGTTAAGTCAGGATTTACTGCAAGCATTTCCGCAATAACCCCTGAAATAATCGGTGCCGCAAATGATGTTCCGCCGGAATACTTGTAACCGCTGTTTACGTCGGTAGCATAGATATCGTCCCCCGGTGCGCAAATATCCTTTGCCGGTCCGTAATTACTAAATACAGCCAATTCATCCGTATAGTCTGTAGCTACAACAGAAATGACGAAATCAAAATCCGAAGGATAATGAGGTTCTGTTGTCAGATCATTTCCTGCTGCACCTACAAGAATTACTCCTGCATTTGCAAGCTGGCGCATCGCTTCTTTCTGTGCTGCGTTATAGCTCTGTCCCGGTTTTAAATAAAGACCGTAACTCATATTAATAACCTGCTGGTCATTGCATCTTGAAAGTGCATCAAGAATATGAGATGACCCCATAAATGCCTTACCGTTTTCATCAGTGACGCCGGCATGGAAGGCTGTGATTTCAACAATGTCGTTATCATATCCACTTGCAACCCCGGCAATTCCCTGTGCGTTTCCTGATTCAGCACCAATAATTCCTGCTACGAATGTACCATGGTAATAATTGTACTGTTCTGAAGACTGTGCCAACGGCATTTCGTGAACGCAGTCATAACTACTTTCAGAAAATACATTTACCAACTCAGGATGGTCCATCTGAACTCCTGTATCAATGACAGCCACCTTCACTTTTGAATGCTGTGTCCGGTCTAAAATATCCCAGGCACCCTTTGCATTGATTCTATTTAAATAATACTGTTTATTTGCACTTGGGTCGTTTACGACTGTTGAATAATTGACGCTGTCTGAAACATCCATTAATGTATCTTCTGCTACAACCTTTGTAATGGAATAATCTTCATATTCATCAATTGCCTGTTCAACGGTCTGTCCCAATGAGATTTCTACGATTGCGAAATAGCTCTCCGGCAATTCCAAAATCTTTTTACATGTTCCGTATTCTTTTTTGATAGTTTCGCGAATTTCTTTCTTGGAAACTCCCTTGTTAAAACAAACAATAACTTCACCAGGAACATATCCCTGCTCTGTTCCGTTTTCTCTTTCTTCTGCTGCTTCTTTGTAGTCTTCTACAATATCGGCTGCTTCCTTATCGATATTGTTTTCAAAGTTTTTCAATTCTTCAAATTTTTCTTCTTCATAATAAGAAGTCAACGCTGCGTTAACAGCTGTTTCAAATTTTTCCCCGGAGTACTCATTGATTTCTTCTGCTGTTTTTTCACCGTCCAGAAGTGCTTCTTTCTGAATCTCATTCCACTGAGAGTCATTCATCACAATTTCTGTCCGACTCTGTGTCTGTGCAATGACTGATGTTGCAGGCATCCCTGTAACGGTCATTGCAGCCACCAATGTGGTACTCAAAACTGATTTTAATAATTTGTTGTTTCGCATATCCCATTTCCTTTCAATTTTTTGCGCATACGTAAAGATTTTACCATTTAAAAATCTTTCAATCAACAAAAATACAAGAAAAAAATCCACTATTACAAAACCTTATTTTCCACACATTTCCACCTTATTTGATATATTTTTAAACCTATGTTATAGTTTCACTATAAAAAAAAAGGAGGTTTCAAAATGAAGAAATTATTAGCATTAGTATTATCATTAGTGATGGTATTATCATTAACAGCTTGTGGTGGTGGAAAGGATTACTCAGGAACATACAAAGTTACTGCTGTTAAGTCTGATGACATCGAACTCAAGAAGGGCGATGAACTTTGGAAAACAGCATTCCCTGACGATTCAAGCCTTCCATACATCGAATTAAAGAAAGATGATAAGTGTACAATCTCATTTGATGATGACAACACAGACGGAAAGTATTCTGTTGACGGAGATAAGATTACTATTACAGCTGACAAGGAAGATGTAAAAGGAACTATCAAAGACGGCAAGATTACACTTACTATTGAAGGAGCAGAAATGGTATTCGAAAAGAAATAATCGATTATTATAACTGTAAAAGGCGGCGTTCCCAATCGGAACACCGCCTTCTTTCTTTTTAAATATATCTGATTTCAACAGCACTTGCATCAATATCTCCGGAACCTTTGACTCTTACAATACCCTCTTGTGCATGTTCTCCTTTTTCAGAGACAGCTCCTGCCATGCTTTTGAAGTTGTTTTCAAAAGACCAGTTTTTTGGAAGATACAGCTTCACAGCTCCAAAGGATACGTCAATTTCCATATCCACTTCCCCCGAAGGTGCATTGGCCTGATCCAGATAGATTTCTGCCGCACCAAAAGATACGTCAATCACAATACTTTTTAAATTCTGGGAGGTAACATATTTCTTCATTCCTCCGAACTTTGATTTACAGTAGATGTTTTCACCGGCATCATATTCGATTCCGCTCGGTGTTCTATCAAACTTTTTTTCAAAATTTTCTCCAAATCGTTCTACGTCTTTTTCAAAAATATCCACATGCTTTTTGAATTCGTTGACATGTTTTTCTTTAAATCTTCGAATGCGATATCTTTTGAAAAGCATATCAAATCCGATTGTTGCAAACAATGCTGCAATCAACAGATTCACTGCCGGAATTTCCGGCCATCCCATCGGCTTATCCCATATAATGTACAAAAATGCAGATGAGAAAATAATATTGGCCACACTAAATTCAAGTAATCCGTCAATCAGGGAACATACAAATACAGCAGTCAGAAAAATTGTCCAGAATCCAAAACCATGTAACAGATTCAGTGAACTTGCAATAATCAATGCTGCAATACCGATACAAAGCAATCCCCATTGTATACTCTTTTTCATAATAATCCTCCTATTCCATGTTTCCTACTTTTTTAAATCATCCATCTTACTCATTAAAGCTTTGTAAAATGCTCTGGAAACATAAACCATTTTTGTGGTTCCATAAAACTCAACAGTACTGGATGCGGTAATGTTTTTTGTAATGGCATATACTTTATTGATATTCAAAATCGCTGACTTTGAAATTCTTGTAAAATACCATGGCAACATTTTTTCCAATTCATACAGCTTGTACTTTGTGATGAAAGTCTTTTCCACTGTATGGGCACAGATGATATTTCCATCGGATTCAAAGAACAAAATATCTTTCAGCGGAATATAGTACTCCGTCTTATCTCGATACAAGGTGATCTTTGTATCCTGACTGGCAATATCCGTAATAGACTTCTGAATCTGCGAGACAGTCTCGTTCAACTCTTTACATCTGATTACCACTTCTTCCTCTATGCAGTTTTCATCCAGTTCTACTGTGATTCTCATAATTGGCTCCTTATGTCTGTCATTATAGACAGCCTCTTTTTCGCTGTAAATAGCTTTTCGGTAACAGGTAATTTTTTGCAGGTAACAGGTAAAAACTACTTTCCAAGCTCCCAGAAAGCAATGGCACTTGCTGCCGCCACATTCAGTGAATCCACTCCATGGCTCATTGGAATTTTCACGGTATAATCACATCCGTCAATGGTTTCCTCCATCAATCCGTCTCCTTCCGTTCCAAGGATAATCGCCAGTTTTTCTTCCTCTTTTAATCTTGGATCATCCATCTCAATGGTATCTTTTCGAAGGGCCATGGCCACGGTCTTGAATCCCTGTTTCTTGATTTCATCCATCATTGGTTCCGGCCACTGGGATTGTTCTTCTGTCATAATGGTCCATGGAATCTGGAATACCGTTCCCATGCTTACCCGGATTGCTCGACGATACAATGGATTGGTACATTCCGGTGTCAACAAAACAGCATCCATATTAAGGGCTGCTGCCGAACGAAAGATTGCCCCCAGGTTGGTGGGATTCATCACCCGTTCCAGCACGGCAATTCTTCTTGCCCCCTTACAGATTTCCTGCATGGTAGGAAGCGGTTTTCTTCGCATGGCACAAAGCACGCCTCGGGTCAGTTTAAATCCGGTAAGTTTAGTCAGCACCTCAAACTCTGCCGTAAAAACCGGCACGTCTCCCACTCTCCGGAGTACCTCTTTCGCCTCGCCTTCAATATGCTTTTTCTCAACCAGCACTGACACCGGCTCGTATCCGGCATCCAATGCACGCTCTACCACTTTGGGACTTTCCGCAATGAACAATCCCTTCTCCGGTTCGTGGTGATTCAAAAGCTGATTCTCCGAAAGTCTGGCATACACGTCCAGCTCCAGTGCATTAAAATCTGTTATCTCTATAATATTCGGCATTTCAATCTCCTCCTGCTGCATTTAGTCTATCAAAAAACAGGCCTTTAAGAAAGACCTGTCCTAATCCAATATCTTTGCTCCACCACGCCATCTACGAGGATTTCGTTTTCCAGCACACCCCCATTATTGATAATGGATTTTGCCGATCCAATATTCTCTTTATCACAAACCATTAATACCCTATCAATTCCAAGTTTTTCACATTCCTTCAATGCCAGACCAATCATTGCCGTCCCATACCCTTTTCTTCGCTCACTGGGTCTGATTCCATCTCCGATGTGTCCGCCATTCAATAAAAGTTCCTCATTCAAATAATGACGGATATTAATTGCCCCCACCAAGATATCTCTATCCGTATCCAAACAAAAGAATGTCGAATCCGGCACAAGTCCTCTGTCATTTTCAGGAATCTCTAAATTTGCTATGTACTCTTCAAAATTATGGTAGTCATTCTTTCTAATGGCGTAAGGTATAATTTTTTCTCCTGCATTTGACCATTCGTCCATCATTTCAAAGAATTGCTTTTTATATTTTGGGGTGAGCTTTACCAATTCAATGTTCAATTGTGTTCTCCTTTCAAGACTTACTCTTTCCTTAAAATATCCAGTACATGATCCGATGCCCCAAGTAGTTCATAACGTTCACAGGTTGCCAGATGATACTCGATAAATAACCGATATTCTTCCTCTGTAAACTCCGGCATCTCATGTCTCAAATATCTTGCCGCTCCGTCTGTAGCAATAATCTTATCTCTTTTTACCGGGAATCCTTCATTGACTTGATTGATATCTTCAATTCTAACAATATCTATTATTTCCTCCGGCTTGGATTTACATTTGAACCCCTCTTCAAACATGTCATTTTCCATATAGCCTGTAATCAGTTTTTTCCCGAACATATAATGAATCATCACTGCTTCGTTCATGCAGTATGCCACCATAATGACACCGCCCTTTTTCGTTACACGAACTGCCTCTTCCATAACCTTTTTCTTATCCTCAAGGTTATATAAGTGATACATTGGGCCAAGCACCAGCGTCATGTCAAAGGACTCATCTTCATATCGGGATAAATCCATGGCATTTCCCTGTTCTGCTACAATGCGATGTTCCGGTTTGATTTTTGACTTCAATACTTTCAGATTATGTTCCACCAGTTCCACAGCGGTCACCTGATATCCCATATCTGCCAGGGCAATGCTGTACCGCCCTGTGGCCGCTCCTAATTCCAGAATTTTTGCATCTTTGTTATCACCTAAGTATTCTTTAATGTACTTCATTGTGGTCACAAACTCCACATTTCCTTCTCTGCTTAAAAGTCTTTCCTCTTCATCGCAGTGATTCTCGTAAAAATTGACAAGTATATCATTTTCCATCATAGTCCTCCTTTAATATGCTATATTCCACAATATCTGTAATCCCCTGCTTGCTCCATCCGGCTTGCCTTCTGGTGCCCTCATAGGTCATTCCCATTTTCTGCATTGCTTTCCCTGATTTTTGATTGTTCACCTGATGCTGTGCCTGAATTCTGTTAAATCCAATTTCCTCAAACAAATATTTGATTACCGCCTTTCCGGCTTCCGGCATAATTCCATTGCCCCACCATTTGGAGCCCATGCAGTATCCAATCTCTGCGCACAAAATATATTCCTTGATTTGAACAACGGAAATATTCCCAACAATCTCTCCTGTTTCTTTGAGTTCAATTACCCAGTTATAATAATCCGGTCGTTCATATTGTGCAGTCCAATCAGTCAACAATCCTTTCGTAAATTCCGGGCTCTCGTGTGTAGGCCAGGGCAAATAACGAGTTACCACATCTTCCGATGCCCAGTTGTTGTACATCCTCTCTGCATCTTCCAGCGTAAACTTTCTAAGAATTAGCCGCTTCGTTTCTAACTTTTTTGTTCCCTGATGATTCATTTCAATTCCTCCCTATTTCCATTTCAATACATTTCCATTGCTCGCCCATGCATTCAAAGTAAAGTATCTCTTCGTTTTCCTCAAAGCCCACAGCCTTATAGCAATAATAAGCCTCCGGGTTGTTCTCAAACACGCCCAAGGTAATCTTTTTTGCCTTCAATATTTCAAACGCATACTGTATTGCCAACTGAAGCATTTCTTTTCCATATCCTTTACCTCTTATTGTATCATCCACAATGACAAATCCAAAACGAATCGTGTCCTTGTCTCCATCGGGATAACGTAAAATCAGATGACCTACGATTTTGTCTCCATCCAGTGCTGTCATTGGGAAGAAATCATCTGCACTCAACACAGAACGATACTGTTCCTGCATATCCTCCGGAGTGATTGGGTACTGTTCATATCGATCAGCGCTCCACTTTCTTTGGTCTTCCTCGCTGTGAATCCAGGTAGTGATTACCTTTGCATCATCAGATTTATAAGGGCGAAGTCGAAGTTTGTTGCGGGTACCGTTCTTCGCCAAATCCTTTTCCATAATCTCATAAATCTGTGTCACCCCTTTTGCACACTCCCATTCACCGTGGTCTTTTGTTTGATAACCAAGTTTGTAATACAATCGACATGCCGGCAAGGATGCATCCAGTTCTGCTGTTTTATATTTTTTTCCAATTTCCTGTTCCAACTGATTCATAATGAAGGTTCCATAACCTTTTCCCTGACATTCCGGAAGAACGTAAACTCTCACGATATGATTTTCATTCTTCGTTCCTGTCCCAACGATTTTTCCGTTTTCCAAAAGAACGTAGGAATCTCCATTCGCAATATCCTGATTGATTACATCCTGATTGTGAAATTTAGAAAACCCATCAACAATCTGGGGCAAATAATATCTCGGATAAATTGTCCGAATAGTTTCCTGAACAATCTCATAAATTCTTTTCGCATCTTCCATTGTTGCCAATCGAATTTCCATAAGCTCTCCTTTCATGTATACAAAAAAACCACCAAACAATATTGCTATTGCTTGATGGTATCTGACACTTGTATTATCTATCTATTTTAAGAACCGGAATATTCTCCAATACAGTATCTTTTCACATCAGCAATAGACCCGCAGTCGACGTAGACCACCGGCAAGACCATCCATTTATAATGCTGTGAAAAAGATGTTCTGTTCTGCATTGTTCTGATTCCTTTCCTAAATTCTTATAACGTTATAATTGTGTTTAATTATACTCATTCTTAAGCAAATGTCAAATTATTTTTTATCCTTTCTTGATTGTCTTTTACAAAGTAGAATAACTTTGCTGATTCTCTTGCTGCCACTTCGTCCTCTTCCCCTATAAAATATGCCACGAAAAGCAATTCAATGTTTTTCATTACCACCGGAATACTTTCTTTTTCCACCTCAGACAATTTCATTACCGAATCATATCCCTTCACAACCTTCGGTACAATTTCAAACCAACGTTCTTCACTAATCTGATTTTCTTCCTCTTCTAACAGCAGCCCCAAAAGGAAATAGCACAGATCAAAAATTCTGATGTTCTTCTGACTTAAATCAAAATCAACATATCCCGAAAATTCCCCATTACTAAACAGGAAATTCCCCAGATGCACATCTCTGTGAATCAGGTTTCTCGGCAATTCTTCATCAATTGTTCTCAGTTCTTCGATTGCTTCATCCACATCCTTTTGCTCCAGATAATCCAATTTCTTTTTTTTCAAATTATCACTAACCCAGCTTTCCATTTCTCCCAACAAACTGTTGTTCCAATACTCAATTTCATTTTCGCATCGCCCAAATGCCTGATGCAGTTCTCCTAAAATCTTTCCCATCTGCACAAACCACTCATCATTGCAACGAGACATATTAACAATATTGCTTCCTTTTAGTTTTGTTGTTAACAGCCAATACTGGTTTTCCTCCACATAATCCTTCTCATCAACAGTCTTTGCAATCTGTGGCACCGGAACCTGCTCCTTCTCCAAAGCCTTCAACATTTTAACATTGTTGATTAATTCTTTTTTATTATCATATTTTTTCAACACATATTCTCCACCAATGTCCCAGGCCGAGGTATAGATTTGCTTCACCTCTCCCTCAATCCCATAGTTCTTTAATATTTCAATTACGTGCATTTTTTCCATCTCTGATTTTTTCCTTTCCTCCAAAACAATTCTACGAATACTTTTTTCCGACAAGTGATACATTTCCGCTATTTCTCCATATGGCATACCGATTAGAAAATGTTCATAAATCTTCTGATTTCTAAGTTCCATTTCCCTTCGGAAAGCTGTCTCATTACCCCATTGTTTTTTATTCTCTTCTTTTTTTGGAATATAAATGTATGCCCCTTCCACATACTCCATGATTTCTTCCAGCAGTTCTTCTGGCAAACAATTTTTTGCATTGATATATTTCATTTTTTTACCTCCACAGCCATCGTAACACATCTTATCCCACATATTTTCTCAATCTCATTTCTGCTTTATCTTTAAGACTTTAGTTGCTGCACAACCCCATCCAGCGTTCTGCTGTCTAATGGATTCCTTGAACTCTCCATGGTTATAAAGAAATTGTCCCCTATATGATATCCTGCGCTCGCATAGCGCTGCACTTTCGCTATTGCATTGCCGGCATAATTTTCATCATCCATCATTCCAAAGTGCTCATATATAATATTCCTCCGATTTTCCACATCCAAAATCGTAAAGTCCGGATACACGACTCCCCATCCCGGCAACTCCAACGGATACTCATATCGATAATAAATTCCTTCCCGATATAATTTGTCCGCAATGATTTTTTCTGATTTTGAACGCACCCTTTCCCCTCGATCTGTATAATACTCCGGGCTGTTTTCAGGAAAAGGTTTTCCTGTATATTCTTCACTAATCCAGGCTTCTATGAATTTTTCTTGTGGCTGTACGATAGGCGTTACAACTTTCTGTTTGGCTTTTCCAAGGCTTTCATATACTTTCTCTACAGCCTTGTTTTCCAGGAAGGATTGTAACTTCCCCAGTAATTTCACTTCCATCATTGCACTTTTATAAATTTTCTTGTAATACTGTTGCTGTATAATTTCTACTGCTTGATCTTTTTTTGAATATGGAAGGTAACAATAAACGCCCTTTTGATTTTTTTCAAAAAATTGTAAGCTATTTCGCCTTGCAACTACGTTAATCGCACTATCATTGACTGTATTTAAGTCAATCTTTTGTTCTATTTCTTCTTTAATCTTCTCTAACATTTCTTTTCTCTTTTCTATTTCATACTCCCAACTATTCATTTCTATTTCCTCGCTTTCGTTCAACCACAAATATTTCATTTTTGTCATCCATACTGTACGTCTACAGCTTCGCCCCGGCTTTTTCAACCACATGTATTCTATTTTCATCATCCATACTGTACGTCTACAGCTTCGCCCCGGCTTTTTCAACCACATGTATTCTATTTTCATCATCCATACAGTACGTCTACGGCTTCGCCCCGGCTTTCTCAACCACATGTATTCTATTTTTGTCATCCATACTGTACGTCTACAGCTTCGCCCTGACTTTCTCAACCACATGTATTCTATTTTTGTCATCCATACTGTACGTCTACAGCTTCGCCCCGGCTTTCTCAACCACATAATTATTCTTTTTTATATCTGTATGGTTTACCGCGTATTCATTCATACATTACGTTACCTTTACATTACCACAAGGCGCCTCGTTTCGTCAACACATACAATATAAGACATTGCAAACCATACAAAAAAACCGCCCGCCCATTAGGGCAAGCGGTTTTTGTATGAAACTATTATTCCAAATAATAGACTAATTTGTAATTAGGATTAACGCGCTTTAATATTGTGTTATACAGGTAGTCATGCGCCTCTGAACCACTCATTTTACAGTTCTGGTACAAGTCTTCGGCTACATCGAATATTTTGTAGGTTACCATTTTGGAATAGACGTAGCTTCCGTCGGAAAGCTTTGCGTAGGCGCGAACTTTCCAGGTAATGGTCCATTCTAAAGGCTTCTGCTTCACAAACTTCATCATCATAGCATAGCTGGAAGCCAAGTCTGAATCGGACTGAACATAGGACAGCTTTGCCTTGGACTCGATGGCATCAAAATTTTTAATGAACGGATCTGTGCTGCCTACAACCAAATCATTTTCTGTAGCATTTTCTGAAATCGAATAAATCAGGCCTGAGCCGATAACTTCTTTTCCGTTAATTTCTGAATCAACAGAGTAAACCGTTCGCATTCCTTCACGTCGGGAATTAATCTGATAGCCGTTGATTTCAATACCTCCGTCAATTCGATGAATCAAATCACCGGCTTTAACAAACCGGAAGTAGTCTACGTTTGCCACATAATATGCGGAGCCTGTCGTAACAAATTTCAAATAAACGGTATGTTCTCCACTAGGGATATTGGTAGCAAATTCTCCGGTAATGTTACCGTACTGCGACCAGTTAGCGGCATTATTTTCTAATTCGATAGTACCAATTTTGTTTGTCAAATTATCTGCGTAAACCTCAACAGTTCCCATTGCCGTACCGGTCGGGCTGGAATAATTAAGGTACAAACCGCCTGCCGGTTCAGAGAAGTTTACGTGATCATAACGCATGGTAACACCGTTGGAAATGCCCCCGATGTTTTGGCCATTACTGGCGTTGGCGTTGGTATCAATAACACCTCCCTGATTCTCTGCGAAATGTTCTGCTTCGATTACTTCGTAAGCATCAAAAGTTCGAGTTGTTGGTTCTTCCGTTGTTGGTTCCGGAGTCGTAGGCTCTGGTGTGGTTGTTTCCGGCTCATTATTAATGAGTTCAAAGGACGTGATGTCCATTCTAAAGTCATCCGGTGCACTTCCCAAATCAAAGTAGAACTGGGCCACATCAGAAGAAGTGAAATTCAGAACAATTTCATTAGCTCCGCTTGTGAGATTTACATTTGTAATCGACTGAGTTTTTTCATCTTTGAATACAATGTTTTCTGCCGATTTATTTGTTGTAACATTCATCTTGCAGGAATAACTCTTTCCTGAAGTAACTGCAATTTCTTTTGTTTTCATCTGAACGGACCATGCAACACCTTTTCCTCCTGACTGGATATAAGTGCTGAAGTTACCGTAAGAATTTCCGTTTTTGTAACCACCGATTGGATTATTTCCCCAACCTGATGCAAAGTAGACAGACCAATAATTCAAATCTGTCCAGTTTCCTCCGGCTGCTGTAAATCCTGATGGTAACGTGCTTGCTGCCACTGTTGTTGTAGGAGCCTGTGTTGTTGGAACTTCTCCGCCAACTATTACTTCTCCACTAACACCATTTGTTTCCTTACCATTATAAACTGAAGTAATTTTAACGATATGTTTTCCGGCAGGAATTCCACTAATAGTATGATATGCACAGCCTACGCTACTTAACTTCAACTGCCCGTCAACATAAACGTTGTAAACCTGACCCAATGCCTGCATTCTGTCATTGCTTCCCCAAACAACGGAAATGGTGTTGTTTGCAGGACTATTGAATACCTGACCAAAGACTTCCTCCGGTCCGTTGGCTGATTGCTGAGTGGTTGGTTGCTGAGTCGGCTGAGCCGTATCGCCACCTGCTCTCCGCACAGCTGCTCCGGCATTGATTAAACCGTATGCATAATAATAATCTCTTCCGGCATCACCCAAATCCTGGGCTGTTTCTTTCAGAATTGTATGAACCTGATTTTTATTCAAATTTGGATTGACACTGTACATCATGGCAACAGCACCTACAGCGATTGGCGACGCCATAGAAGTTCCGTTTGACATAGAGACTCCGTTTCCCGGTCCGCATACTCTAATATTGGTACCCGGAGCACAGAAGTCACACTCCCATCCAAAGTTACTGGTTCCTCTTCTTGTTTTATCTTCATTGGTTGCAATAATCGAAATAACATTCCCATAATCGGAAGGATAACCGTCTAAATCCGTTCCGTTATTTCCGGCACCGGCAACAACAGTTCCGCCTGCTGCAGTAAAACGATTGATTGCCTGTTCTTCTGCCGTATAAGTTCCTGTATGAAATAAACTAAAGTTAATAACCTTCGCTCCAATGCCATTTGCATAGTCCACTGCTAAGGCCATTTTATCTACGTATAACGGAATTGCGACATTAACCAAATCAACAATACTGTTGTCGGTTCCTGCTGCCACCCCCGCAACCTTAACGCCGTTGTTGGATTCCGCAGCAATTAATCCCGCACAGTTTGTCATATGCGTGTTTCCATCGGCAATGGAATCCGGTGCTTTTGACATTTGGTAATAACTGCTGTCCTCATTATAAATAATGGACTGACTTTTATTGGAAATATTCTTTAAGTCTGAGTTTGCGTTAACATCAACGCCGGTTCCGTCAACAATACAAACCTTGACCTTTGAGTGACTTCTGCTGTTGATATAAGACCAAGCATCCCCAACATTCAGATGACTCAAATAGTATTCATCATAGCGGTAGGGATCATTAATCATATCCCATGCTTCTGCAGTCTGCTCAACTTTTCCGTTGATTTCAGAAGAATTCGTTTGTGAATATTCTCCGTAAGCTTCTGCTGCTTTTTCCGAAGTCATTCCCCATGTTTTGACTTTAACCAAATAGGTGTCGTCCGGACATTGATGAATGTAAGAACATTCTCCGTACTGGTCCGCAACCACTCGTTTAATTTCAGTCTCAGTCATCTCAGAGCCAAATGTCAAAAGCGAAACATTTGGTTCGTATTTCAAGTTTTTCTCATCTGCACGCTCTTTTGCGGCATCCCGATATCCCTTTACAATTTCCTTGGCATCCTTGCCGATTGCAGTTTCAAAGTCTTTTAATTCTTCCATATTGTCTCCCTTGTAATAGGAAGAAAGGACTTTGTTTACTGCTGCTTCAAAATCATTTCCCCGCAGCTGATTCACATTCTTTGCTGCTTTTTCTCCATCTTTGTCTGCAAGATTAACAATTTTTGCCAAATCCTTATCACTAATTTCATAGGATTTCAGTTGAGTCTCCCCCTCAACCGGAACCGCCTGCTTTGTTTCCCCCCAAAAAGGAACAACTAAGCCGGTCACCAATGCAGCGCATAAAAAAAGGCCCGCAAATCTTTCACTCTTTTTCTTCAACATACTAGTCTATCTTCTCCTCTTTTCCGTGAACGAAAAAATGAACCTTTGGGAAAGGCCACTTGCCAGTCTCAAAAGTTCATTTAATCTAAACCCTTTTCAATCATCACGATTTTAATACGATTGAAATGTTTTTAATATACCGCTTTTTTTATTATGGTGTTAGTTTTTTATTTTTCAGCAAAAATGCTTATTTCCTAGGTTTTCTAATTAATGAAAATGTCGTACTTTTCATAAAAACTGTTTTATTGTAAAACTTCTTATTCCATGATCCCTCCTTACGGTTCCTATACAAAAGTAAAAAAATTAGAAATCTTATGGTATAATGAAACCACATTTTAATCTAATTTTAATCTTCTTTCAATGTCAGATTAATCTTGGCAAGTTAGGATATACACATCAGCAGGAGAAAACGTTGCTCGACTTCAAACAGATTGCAACGAAAATTGCTGGAAGAAAGGATGTATACAAATGGATAAATTAGAAAAAGTTGAAAAATTAAGAGAAAAAACAGGCGTCAGCTACGCGGATGCCAAGGATGCATTGGAGGCCAATGAATACGATATGCTGGATGCCATCGTATATTTGGAAAAGGCCGGAAAGATTAACGACCAACAAAGTGCCCGCTACGAAACTCATAAGGAAGCAGCCGACAGTACAACAGAAGATTTTGCCAAAGCGCAGCAGGAATATGAGAAATCTGTTAACAGTTCCTCTATCGGAGATGTGCTGAACAAGTTCTTTGATTGGTGTGGAAAAGTCCTGAAAAAGAGCGTTGAAAATTCTTTCATCATTCACCACAAAGAACGTCAAGTCATCAAGGTACCGGTTCTTATTCTGGCCCTTGCATTAATTTTCGCTTTCTGGGTTACCGTACCGCTTTTAGTACTTGGTCTGTTCTGTAATTGCAGATATCATTTCGAAGGAATTGATTCCGTAACAATCAACATCAACGAAATGTGTGATAAAGCAGCGGACAGCGTTGACGAAGCAAAAGACACAAAAAAGTAAATTCTTTCCATAACGAAAAGGGGAATTGTAAGAATGAGTAATATTCTGATTATTGAAGACGAGGCGCAGATTGCCCGTTTCATAGAACTAGAATTAAAACATGAAGGAAACGAGGTGCAAAAAGTCTCTGACGGTCGGACCGGATTGGATCTGGCTTTAGCAGAGGACTTTGACCTAATCCTTCTGGATATTATGCTACCACAGTTAAATGGTCTGGAGGTTTTAAGGCGTATCCGTCAACAAAAGGATACGCCTGTCATCATGCTTACTGCCAGGGATGCTGTAATGGACAAAGTATCCGGCTTGGATGCAGGAGCTGACGATTATATTACCAAGCCTTTTGCCATTGAAGAATTGTTGGCAAGAATCCGTGTAGCATTAAAGCGAAAAGAGAAACTTTCAGAGGCTTCCCGACAAAGTCGTCCGGAAGGCACTGTTTTGAAAATCGGTGAAGTGTCTCTGGATCAAGAACGACACGAGGTGCTGGTCCGGGGAGAACCTGTGCAATTAACCAATCGCGAATTTGAATTATTACGTGTTCTTATGGAAAACAAAAACATTGTGCTGAACCGCGAAAAACTGATGGATCTGGTTTGTGGATATGACTATGTGGGAGAAACAAACGTCATTGATGTTTATGTCAGATATTTGCGCACCAAGATTGACGACAAATATTCCATTAAACTGATTCATACTGTACGAGGCGTCGGTTATGTCATAAAAGACTCATAGAAAACAGGAGAAAATTTTGGAAAAACAAAAAACAACCTATAATAAAAGAACGACTTCCATTGCCCGGAAAATCAGTTGGAGTATGTGGTCCCGAAGATTTCTGCACTTTCTTCTATGGGATGTACTGCTTCTGACGGCAACGTTTGGTCTGTTTGTCTTGCATTGCAACAGCGAGCTGCCTAAAGAAGCTCTTCGCAATGATTGGAACTATGTTAACGGAACGGAAGTTGATTTCATCCGGGAAGGATATCATTACAAATCATTTACCTATCTGGTTCGATTGGAAAACGGAGAGGAATATCGCTTTCCGCTTTATGAATTTTATAATTACGTGCTTCCTCTCTTCATATTATTAATATTATTCCAATGCTTTGACTTGATTAACGGAGTTTCCGATACCAAACGAATTCGAAAGAAACTTCGCCCCCTCAATGAACTGGCTGTAAAAGCAGAGGCAATGGGTAATATTTCCTACGAACATCTGGAACATGCCATTTCTTCTGCCAGTCCTGAGTCCCCAAAGATTGTCACCGGAGACAGGGAATTGCAAAGTATTGAAATTGCACTGAACAGCCTGCTTACAAAAATGCAGGAAAGCAGACAACAGCAGGTGCGTTTTGTATCCGACGCTTCTCACGAGTTGCGTACTCCGATTGCAGTCATTCAGGGCTACGTCAATATGTTGGATCGTTGGGGAAAAGAAGATCCCGAAGTGCTGGAAGAATCCATCACTGCCTTGAAAAATGAATCCGAGCATATGAAAGAACTCATTGAACAATTGCTGTTTTTGGCAAGAGGCGACAGCGGAAGAAATACACTGAACCGCACGAACTTTGATTTAGGAGATGTCCTTCGGGAAGTTTGGGAAGAGTCCCTTATGATTGACGAGACACACACCTATGTACTCAAGGGCATTTCAGAGGACCCGTCCGATTACAGTGAACGCTTTATAATCAACGGAGATTTAGCAATGGTAAAACAATCCATTCGGATCTTTGTACAAAATGCAGCTAAATATTCCGAAGAAGGAAGTACCATCAAACTGGGTGTTCAGAAAGAAAACGGAAAAGTACTTTACACCATCCAGGATGAAGGAATCGGTATGACCGGGCAGGATATCTCCCACATTTTCGAGAGATTTTTCCGGTCCGACGAAGTGCGAAACGAAAACACCGGCGGTTCCGGTTTGGGACTATCCATTGCCAAGTGGATTATCGATGCCCATGACGGTACCATCAATGTTTTATCCCGACAGGATGTAGGAACAAGATTTACCGTATCCTTTCAGGAAGTGCAATAATATATAGAAGAAAAGAGGATGTTCCATTTGTTCATGATATGCTCCCTGTCAAGTAGACAGGATAAATATCTAAAATGAGTGTTTAGAGAATGACCATACTTCGT
>JAEEGL012517153.1_pt1 | contig 33422 bp, 30 predicted proteins | sample 9134231 | NCBI WGS metagenome assembly JAEEGL01 (sample SAMN16246548, study PRJNA631951) | gut metagenome | biome: gut microbiome; feature: rumen; material: fiber-attached | host: Bos | place: Iran: Karaj | collected 2018-10 | reverse complement strand
CATCCCGGACAACTATCTGGGCGATATCATGAGCGATATCAGCTCCAAGCGCCGCGGCACCGTGCTGGGCATGAACGCCCACGACGGGATGCAGATCGTGGAGGCGGAGGTCCCCATGGCGGAGATGTCCTCCTATACGATTGATCTTCGGAGCATGACCCAGGGCCGCGGTTCCTTCACCCTGAAGTTTGCCCGCTATGAGGAAGCGCCCGCTCTGGTGCAGCAGAAGGTCATCGAAGAAGCGAAAGCCAACGCCGAAGCGGAATGATTTTTTGATCCCTCAATCCTCCGGCCCGCTGCCTTCAGGCAGCGGGCCGGTTTGCTCCTATGCTTTCATGGGCTGAAGTCCGCATTGCTGAAGCGCCTTCATCAGAGCTTCTTTTTTTGCGGCGCCCAATTCCGTCAGCGGCAGCCGGACTTCTCCGTTTGCCAGCCCCAGCGCGGCCATGGCCGCCTTGACCGGGATCGGATTGACGTCCATGAACAGCGCTTCCATCAGGGGAAGATACTCATAGTGGATGGCGGCTGCATTTCTGAAATCTCCGCTGAGACACAATCTGGTCAGCTCGCTGATCGCCTCCGGCACCAGGTTGGAAGCGACGGAAACCACGCCTCTGGCTCCCAGGGCCATCAGAGGGAGCGTCAAGCTGTCATTTCCGCTGTAAAAGCTGAAATCCTTCGGACACAGGCGGATCGCTCTGGAAACGTCGTCCAGATCCGTTCCCGCCGCTTTGATCCCCACGATCCCGGGATGCCGGCTCAGCTCTTCCAGAGTCTCCGGCTGGATGTGCATCCCGGTCCGGCTCGGGACGTCGTAAAGCAGTATGGGCAGCTGAGTCCGGTCCGCCAGATATGTGTAATGACGAAGCAGACCGGACTGAGAGGTCTTGTTGTAAAAGGGGGTCACCAAAAGGAGCGCGTCGGCGCCTGCGTCTTCTGCCTGACGGATGAGGGTCAGCGCATTGACGGTGTTGTTGCTTCCTGCGCCGGCGATCACCGGGATGCGCCCGGCGGCAAGACGGACGGCCGCTCCGATCAGCGCCTTATGCTCAGGATAAGACAGGACCGCGCTTTCACCGGTCGTTCCGGCGATGACCAGCGCGCGGCATCCGCCGGCGATCTGAAGGTCGATCAGCCTGCGCAGAGCCTTCTCGTCCGGCAAACCGTTTTGAAAGGGAGTTACCAGAGCAGTAGCGCAGCCTGTAAAAATAGGTTGTTTCATGGCAGGACCGCCTTTCCCGAAAAATGAAAACCGGGACGTGCACGCACGTCCCGGTCGATGGGTGTCTCAGGTAGTCAAATGAGCTCAGATATAGTTTTCCGCGCAGAGCAGCTCTGCCAGAAGCACGCCGCCTCCGGCAGCGCCGCGGAGCGTATTGTGGCTCAGGCAAACGAACTTGTAGTCGTACTGCGTATCCTCACGCAGCCGGCCGATGGATACTGCCATGCCGTTCTCCAGGTTGCGGTGCAGCTTGGTCTGCGGCATGTTGTCCTCGGCAAAGTAGTGCAGGAACTGCTTCGGCGCGCTGGGGAGCTGGAGCTCCTGAGGCCTTCCGCTGAAGCTCGCCCACTTCTCCAGGATCTCTTCCTTGCTGGGCTTCTGACGGAAGCTGGCAAAAACCGCCGCCATATGGCCGTTGGATACGGGGACCCGCAGACACTGGGCGGTGATGAGCGGAGCGGCTGCCTCCACGATCTTTCCGTTTTCGATGCGGCCCCAGAGCTTCATGGGCTCCCGCTCAGACTTCTCCTCCTCGCCGCCGATGTAGGGGATCACGTTATCCACCATTTCCGGCCAGGTCTCGAAGGTCTTGCCCGCGCCGGAGATCGCCTGATAAGTGCAGACCAGCACCTTCTCCACCCCGAAGCCCATCAGCGGGTGCAGGGCGGGGACGTAGCTCTGAAGAGAGCAGTTGGATTTCACGGCGATAAAACCGCGCTTGGTGCCAAGGCGCTTCCGCTGGCTCTCTATCACAAGAATATGCTCCGGATTGATCTCGGGTACCACCATGGGCACGTCCGGAGTCCAGCGGTGGGCGCTGTTGTTGGAGATAACGGGACACTCCAGTTTGGCATAACGCTCCTCCAGGGCCTGGATCTCTTCTTTTTTCATATCAACGGCTGAAAACACAAAATCCACCATCCCGGCGATCTTTTCCGCGTCGGCGGTGGCGTCCATCACCGTGAGCTCCCGGGCGCACTCGGGCAGGGGAGTCTCCAGCTGCCAGCGACCCTCCATCACGTCCGCATAGCGTTTGCCTGCACTCCGCGGACTGGCGGCGACCACGGTCAGGGTAAACCAGGGATGTCCCTGCATGAGCGTGACAAAACGCTGACCAACCATTCCGGTTGCGCCGATGACTCCGACCTTGTACTTTTTCATTCTCATGACACTCCTTTTTGCCCACTGGTGTTTTTTCCCCTTGTCGGGAAATGAGAAATACTGTATAATAACTCACCGTATTTCAGGCGGATCATGGATCCGGTTTCCCGGATACCGTTTTAAAACGATATAGGGCATCATAGCACTTTGCTGCCTTGGAAGTCAAGAAAATAGATCGACCTTAGCGAGGTTTTTATGAAACGATTCACGAAAACACCCTTCCTCCTGGTACTGCTGATCTTGGGGGTGCTTTTGTCCTCTTATTCCGCGGCGGATCCGGCTGAAGGCGCCGACGCGGAAGAGGCTCATAACTCTGCCGAGAGCGAAGAACTGCAGGATGAAGAAGTGGAGAACGAGGCTCCTTCCGCTGAGCCGGAGGAGGAAACCCGGGAGTTTTCTCCTTTTTATCCGGACGGGGACGAGCTCATCCCGGATACAGAGAACGACACCGCCGACCCGGAAGCAGGGACGGAAAACGCCGCTCCTGAAGAAGATCGGAGGATCCGCATCGGTCTGTTCTGGGCCGAGAACGCGCTGGAAGGAGCGAATCTCCTGAACTATGCCGGCAGCGGCTATGATCTCGGCTACTTCGATGAAGCGCTCCGTTTCGTGCCGCTGTATTCAACAGAGGAACGGGCGATCAGCATGCTGAAGGACTGGAGCCTCTATTACGACGGCGGCCAGTACACCTCCGAACCCTCATCCTCCGTCGGGATCCGCGTGGGCTGCTATCACATCCGCCTGAGCATCTGCGACAGCCTGGAGGAGGCCGTCGTCCTGGCGTCGGCCTATGAGGACGGCTACGTTGCCATGCTGGACGGGAGCTGGTGCGCCATGTGCGGCAGCTACGTGAGCCAGGCCTCCGCCGAGTCTGCCATCTCCTCCCGGGGAATCTACGGTACGGCCATGACCGCTTCCTCCCGCTGCGTCACCGTCGTGGCCACCGGGACGGATCGGATCCTGTTCCAGTTTGACGGAGGAGAAGAGCAGAGCCTGGGCGTGATGCCCCGGTCGGAGGACGGTGAGCGGGCGGTCACCTGGTTCCGTGGGCGGAAATACTATGGCGGATTCCGGTATTCCAGGCTGGACGGGGGAGACCTGACGGTAGTGAACATCCTTGGGATGGACGAGTACATCTGCGGTGTGGTCCCCTATGAAATGAGTCCCGGCTGGCCTCTGGAGGCACTGAAGGCGCAGGCGGTCTCCGCCCGGACCTACGCTGCCTCCCAGCTTGGCAAGCATCAGAAATACGGCTTCGATCTCTGCAATTCCACCTGCTGTCAGGCCTATCTCGGGGTGGACGTAAACGCGCCGGATTGCGAAGAGGCCGTCTTCAGCACCAGCGGCGTCTACATCACCTATGAGGGCGAACTGGCCTCCACCTACTATCACTCCTGCGACGGAGGCGCCACAGAGAACTCGGAAAACGTGTTCTATGAGGAGATCCCTTATCTGAAGGGGAAAGCAGATCCTTATGAGAGCCAGGTCACTACCGGCTACGAGAACTGGTCCTTTGTCTATTCCTGTGACGACATCACCTGGATCCTTCGGGCAAAAGGCTATAACTGCGGCACGATCGTCAGCGTTACGCCCACGTATACGGAGCAGGGAAACATCCTTTCCCTGAAATTCACGGACGCGAACGGCGTCAGCTGGACCTTCTCCAGAAGCCGCGCCGGCAGCATCCTCTATAGTCAGACCCTGGGAAAATTTACGCACAGTCAGCGCTTTACCGTGACCGACGCGGATATGGAAAACCAAAGCCTTTTGATCAACGAGGATACCGAACCGATCTCTGAATCGCAGCAGATCTGGGCGGTGGACGGCAGCGGCCAGGTACATGAGCTGGGCGAAGCGGGAAAAGTGACGGTGTTGACCGCTGACGGGACCAGGACCGTGAACCGCAGCTCCGCCGGCGGGACCATTCGCGCCGCCCGTTATCGCGTTTCCGGTTCCGGCTGGGGGCATAACGTGGGCATGAGCCAGCACGGCGCCAGGGCGATGGCGCTAATGGGCTTTACATATGAGGAGATCCTGAAATTCTATTTCAGCGGGGTGGACGTAGGGTGAAGACCAGCGATTTTCATTTTGAGCTTCCTGAGGAGCTTATCGCGCAAACGCCGCTGGAACGACGGGACGCTTCCAGGCTCATGCTCCTGGACAAAAAGAGCGGAGAGGTGAGACACAGCGTTTTCTCCCGGCTGCCGGAATACCTCAAGTCCGGAGACTGCCTTGTGATGAATGACTCCAGAGTCCTTCCGGCCCGGCTTCTTGGCCGCCGTGCCACCGGCGGGGCGGTCGAGGTGCTGCTGCTTCGCGACCTAGGAGACGGAGTGTGGGAGTGTCTTACCCGCCCCGGACGAAAGACGCCCGTGGGCACGGTCCTGAGCTTCGGGGACGGAATGCTGAGCGGGGAAGTGGCGGAGGCCGTTTCCGACGGCAACAAGCTCATTCGCTTTCATTACGAGGGGATTTTCCTGGAGGTCCTGGAAAAGCTGGGCCGAATGCCTTTGCCTCCTTATATTAAAGCGGAGCTGAAGGATCCGGAACGCTATCAGACGGTTTATGCCCGCAGCCCGGGCTCGGCGGCGGCCCCAACGGCAGGCCTGCATTTTACGCCGGAGCTTCTGGAATCGCTGAAGCAAAAGGGCGTGGAGCTTCTGTACGTGACGCTCCACGTTGGCCTGGGGACCTTCCGCCCCGTGAAGGAGGAGAAGATCACCGACCATAAAATGCACTCCGAGTTCTGCAGGATCCCGGAAGAAACGGCCCTTCGTCTGAACGCGGCCAAAAGAGAGGGGCGGCGGATCATCAGCGTAGGTACCACCTCCTGCAGGACCCTGGAGGCCGCTTCGGACGAGAACGGTTTCGTCCGGCCCTTTGCGGATGAGGTCGATATCTTTATCTACCCCGGTTACCGCTTCAAATGCATCGACGCGCTCATCACCAATTTTCATCTTCCGGAGAGCACCCTTCTGATGCTGGTCAGCGCTTTGGCCGGAAGAGAGCGCGTGCTGGAGGCATACCGCATCGCGGTGGAGGAAAAGTATCGATTCTTCTCCTTTGGGGATGCCATGCTGATCTCATAGCGGCAGAAATGCTTTGCGGGCAGCCTTGCTTCAGGCTGCCCGCTTTCATTCAGTTTTGCCGGAAAGAAAAAGCTTTGACCGTCTTCCGTTCGATTCAACGCTCCGACAGGGGCACGTAGGCCCGGGGCTTCACGGCAGATTTATAGCCCGGGCGGATCAGACGGTTGCAGGTCAGCACCTCTTCCATGCGGTGCGCGCACCAGCCGGCGATCCTCGCGATGGCGAAAAGGGGAGTCAGCAGCTCCACCGGGATCCCCAGCATGCTGTAAACCAGGCCGGAGTAAAGGTCTACGTTGGCGCACATGGGCAGCTGCAGACCCTTCCGTTCCATGATGAGCGGGATCCCGAGCCGCTCCACGCTCTCCAGCAGCCGGAACTCCTCCAGCCTGCCTTTTTTTTCGGCGGCGGAAACGGCAAACTGCTTCAGAAGGGCGGCCCTGGGGTCGGAGATCGTGTATACCGCGTGACCAAGCCCGTAGATCTTTCCGCTCCGGTCCCCGGCTTCGCCGTCCAGCAGCTTGCCGAGGTACGCCCGGACCTCGTCGTCGTTCCCGTAGTCCTTCACGTTGGCCTTGATGTCCTCGAACATCTCCATGACCTTTTTATTTGCGCCGCCGTGCAGCGGCCCCTTCAGAGAGCCTACCGCTCCGGCGATGGCGCTGTAGGTGTCCGTGCCGGAGGAGGAGAGCGTGCGGCAGACAAAGGCGGAGTTGTTGCCGCCGCCATGCTCAGCGTGGAGAATGAGCATCAGGTCCAGCAGCTTCGCCTCTTCTTCCGTGTAGCTCTTATCAAAGCGGACCAGCCGCAGGAAGTTTTCCGCCAGGGAGAGATTCTCCTTGGGAATATGGATGTTCAGGGACTTTCCATCGTAGTAATGGCGCTTCACCCGATAGGCGTTGGCGACGATGGTCGGGAAGCGGGCGATGAGCTGGATGCACTGGCGCAGTATGTTCTCCAGGCTTGTGTCGTCCGGATCCTCGTCGTAGGAGTACAGGGCAAGGACGCTCCGGCTCAGCTTGTTCATTACGTCGGGGGAAGGGGCCCTGAGGATCATATCCTCGAAAAAGCCGTTGGGCAGGGTCTGCCAGTGGGCCAGCAGGGAGTGGAACTGCTGCAGCTGCTCTTTGGTGGGGAGCGAGCCCATCAGCAGGAGGTAGGCGACCTCCTCATAGCCGAACGTGTCGCTTTCCTGGTGAGCCTTCAGTATATCCTCAATAGCATAGCCTCGGTAAAACAACTTGCCGGGGATCGGGATGCGCTCTCCGTCCTGCATGACGTAACCCTGGACGCTGCCGATCTTGGTCACGCCGACGATGACGCCGGTGCCGTCGGAATTGCGAAGGCCGCGTTTGATGTTTTCGCTGCGGTAATAGCTTCCGTCGATCGCGTATTCCGCCCGGATCTTCTCATACAGAGTGCCGAAGCCGGCTTCGTTCAGTTCATTTCCGTTGTCCATTTCAAGCCCTCCTCCGGAGTAATGACTGGGATTATACACGACTGCAGAGCATTATGCAAGAGAGAATCGTAATCTTTCAGATTTTTGGACAAATAGACGGCAAACATAGGGAGACTCAGGGGAATTGTGCAGGGAACGGAAAAAAATATGCAAAAATCGATTTCAACGATTCACAGCGCGGGAAGAACATGATATGATAAATAAATATAGAATCCCTTGTTTTTGGAGGTTTATCGATGAGTATACTAAAGCGGATCGAGGGGGGCGTTTGGCTTACGCCCGATGGTCCGGTCACGGAAGGGGACAGGCTTCCGGAGGCTGCGGAAGGCCGAAAAAGGACCATGAGCGCACCCGTCCTTGCAGCGCACCACCGTGATCGGGGGGACGGGCTTCTGCATCTTCGTTTCGACAGCCTCATTTCCCACGACATTACCTACGTGGGCATCATTCAGACGGCCATGGCCAGCGGACTCACGGAATTCCCCGTTCCCTATGTCATGACCAACTGCCATAACAGCCTCTGCGCCGTAGGCGGTACCATCAATGCGGACGACCATGCCTTTGGCCTTTCTGCCGCAAAGCGCTTCGGCGGCATCTTCGTGCCTCCGAACCAGGCGGTGATCCATGAGTACGCCCGGGAAATGATGGCCGGCTGCGGACGCATGATCCTCGGCTCCGACAGCCATACTCGCTACGGCGCCCTGGGCACCATGGGCTTCGGGGAGGGCGGGCCGGAGATCGTAAAGCAGCTCCTCTCGGATACTTACGACGTTCCCGCTCCCCGGACTATCCTCGTCTGGGTCACGGGCGCTCCCCGGCAGGGCGTTGGTCCCCACGACGCCGCCATCGCCCTCTGCGGCTCGACTTATAAGGACGGATTTGTGAAGAATTCGATCCTGGAATTTGCCGGCCCCGGGATCCGGAACCTTCCCATGGACTACCGCATCGGCATCGACGTGATGACCACGGAAACGGCGGCCCTGAGTTCCCTCTGGGTGACGGACGAAAAGACGGAGGAATACTTCCTCCGTCATGGCAGAGCTTCGGATTTCCGGTCCATGTCTCCGGGAGAGGGCGCATATTATGATGCAGCCATCCTCCTGGATCTGGACGCGCTGGAGCCGATGGCGGCCCTGCCCTTCCATCCCTCGGAAGCAATTACCCTGCGTGAGCTCATCCGGGATCCCGGGGACCACCTGCGGGAAACGGAGAAGCGGGCGGAGGCACAGCTGGGCATGGAACTGAGGCTGACCGATAAGCTCAGAAACGGTAAGCTTTGGCTGGATCAGGGGATCATCGCCGGCTGCGCCGGAGGTATGTTTGACAACATCGCGGAGGCGGCTGCCATTCTTCAGGGCGGAGACGTGGGGAGCGGCGCTTTCAGCCTCTCGATCTATCCTCCCAGCACGCCGGTCCAGCTGGAGCTCATGCGCTGCGGGATCGCCTCTCAGCTGCTGGAGGCAGGGGCGGTACTGAAGCCCTGCTTCTGCGGTCCCTGCTTCGGCGCGGGAGACGTGCCGGTATGCTCCGGCCTTTCCGCCAGGCACACCACCAGGAACTTCCCCAACCGGGAGGGAAGCCGCCCGGCGGACGGTCAATCCGCGGGCGTCATTCTCATGGACGCGCGGAGCATCGCTGCCACGGCCCGGATGGGCGGAGCTCTCACCTCCGCCATGGAGATCGACTATGCGCCTCCGGCGGAGCAGGAACGCCGGTTTGACTCCGCCCCGTACGATAAACGGGTCTATCAGGGCTTCGGTAAGGCGGACCGTGAGGCCGAGCTCCGCTTCGGCCCCAATATCGTGCCCTGGCCGGAGATCCCGGATTGCGGTGAAAACCTGCTGGTACGGCTTTGCAGCGTGCTGGAGGACGAGGTGACCACCACGGACGAGCTGATCCCCTCCGGCGAGACCTCCTCCTACCGTTCCAACCCCTTGAAGCTTGCCCAGTTTGCCCTCAGCCGACGAGACCCCGACTATGTGGGACGCTCCAAGGAGGCGCAGGCGGAAGAAGCTCAGCGTGCTTCAGGGGAGGCGCCCCAGTCCCTGCGGGAGCTCATGTCCGTCCTGGGACTTCCCGAGGAAACCCTGTCGAAGACCCGTTTCGGCTCGGCCATCTTTGCCCGCAAACCCGGCGACGGCTCGGCCAGAGAACAGGCGGCCTCCTGTCAGCGCATCTTGGGGGGCTGCGCCAACCTCTGTTATGAATTTGCCACCAAGCGGTATCGTTCAAACTGCGTCAACTGGGGCATTCTCCCCTTTATCCTGGACCGGGACTGCGGGATCCAATGGCAGGTGGGGGACTACCTCTTCGTCCCCGGTCTGAAGCAGGCTCTTCTGAAAATGGAGAAGACCCTTCGCGCAATGCGCGTATCCGACGGCAGAGCGACCGAGGTTGAGCTGTCTCTGGAAGGCCTGAACGAGGAAGAGCGGGACATTCTCCTGGCCGGCTGCCTGATGAACTGGTATAAGCAGGGAAAGGGGACGAGAGCATGAAGATTCGAATGGATCCCATCGCGGAGCTGGATGGGGACGAAATGACCCGCGTGATCTGGCAGCAGATCAAGGACTTGCTTTTGCATCCCTATGTGGAACTGAATACGGAGTATTTCGATCTGGGCCTCCCACACCGGGACGAGACCGGGGATCAGGTGACGGCGGAGGCTGCAGAGGCCATCCGTCGGCTGAAAGTCGGCGTCAAGTGCGCCACCATCACTCCCAACGCCCAGCGAATGGAGGAGTACAAGCTCCACTCTCTTTGGAAGAGCCCCAACGCCACCATCCGGGCCGCCCTGGACGGGACGGTGTTCCGCACCCCGATCCTCACGAGCAGGATCAAACCCTACGTTCGCGGCTGGACGAAACCCATCACCATTGCCCGCCACGCCTACGGCGACGTCTATAAGGCCGTGGAGATGAAGGTCCCCGGTCCCGGCACGGCGGAGCTGCTGTTTCGGGGCGAGAGGGGAGAAGAACGGCAGGAGATCTACCGGTTTCAGGGACCCGGCATCCTTCAGGGCCTCCATAACCGGGATGACTCCATCGAGAGCTTTGCCCGGGCCTGCTTTGCCTATGCTCTGGGCCGGGGAGAGGACCTCTGGTTCTCCGCCAAGGACACCATCTCCAAGACCTATGACGGGACCTTCCGTTCCATTTTCCAGCGGATCTATGAGGCGGAATACCGGGCAGCCTTTGAAGAAAAAGGGATCTCCTACTTCTACACCCTCATCGACGACGCCGTGGCGCGGGTCATCCGCAGTGAGGGCGGCTTCGTATGGGCGACCAAGAACTATGACGGGGACGTGATGAGCGATATGATCTCCACCGCCTTCGGTTCTCTGGCCATGATGACCAGCGTTCTGGTCTCCCCGGAGGGCAATTATGAATTCGAGGCCGCTCACGGTACGGTAACCCGGCATTACTATCGTTATCTCAAGGGCGAGACCACCTCCACCAACCCGGTGGCGACCATTTTCGCCTGGTCCGGGGCCTTGGGCAAGCGGGGAGAGCTGGACGGAAACAAAGAGCTTCGCGCCTTTGCCGCGAAGCTGGAGAAGGCCGTGCTGGATACCATCGAGGCCGGTGTGATGACCGGGGACCTGGCGTCTCTCTGTGCCGGAGACGGTATTCAGACAGTGGATACGGAAGGATTTCTGCGCGCCGTGCGGGATCGATTGGAGGCATAGGATGAAGGAATATCTGGTCCGGGGGCGGACCCTGCCGGAGGCTTATCACAATGCCCTGCGCGTCCTCAGCGAGGAGGGGGAGGTGACCCCCTGCCCGGATTATCATACCAATCAGAAAGAACTGAGCATGACCATCTGCGTGGAGGAACCCCTTGGGGAGCCCCTGATCTCCAAGCTCTTCATCGGCGGCTACCGGGAGCTGGAGCAGTATCGCCAGGAGATGCTGGACGGCATTCTGGATTTTGAGATCGAAAAGGGGAATTGGGCTTACACCTATCATTCCCGTATGGCGGAGCAGCTGCCCTTCATCCTCCGGGAGCTTCGGAGGAACCCGGATTCCCGCCGGGCCGTGGTGGACGTGCGGGAGTGGCGGCACGACGCTGCGGAGGGGAACGAAAACCCCGCCTGCCTGCAGCATCTGCAGTTCTTCATTCGCGACGGCAAGCTCCATCTGAAGGTGCTCTTCCGCTCCAACGACGCCTGCAAGGCCACGTTTATGAACGCTTTCGCCCTCATTATGCTGCAGCAGCGCATGGCCGGGGAGCTTAACGTGGAAATGGGAAGCTATACCCATCGGGCCAATTCCTTCCATTGCTATGAGCGGGATTTTCCTCTTCTGGAGGGCTACCTCCGGCGTCTGGAGCAGGGGGAGGACGTGACCTATGATTATGCCGGCGACTGGGAGGAAATGATGGAGGAGGCCAGGCCCGAGATCGCCGCTGCAGTTGAGAAGCTGAAACAGGGAGAATGAAAAACAGGAAGCTCGTCTGCTCGATCCTGCTGGTCTGCGCCGCCCTGATCTGGGGGAGCGCCTTCGTGGCGCAGCGCTATGGTCTTGATTATGCCAGCCCCGTCTTTTTCAACGGCTCCAGGAGCCTTCTGGGGGCGCTGGTGCTGCTGCCCGTAGCCCTGATCTTTCGGCCCAAGGGCCCTGTGAACTGGCGCAGTACGCTTTTGAGCGGCTTTCTCTGCGGCCTTGCGCTCTTCATCGCGACCAATCTTCAGCAGGCCGGACTAGCCTATACGGAGGTTGGAAAGGCCGGTTTTATCACGACCTTTTATATTATCCTGGTTCCGGTCCTGGGTCTCTTTCTGCACAGGAAGCCCTCCGGGTGGACCTGGCTGGCGGTAGCCGTCGCCCTCTGCGGGCTCTGGTTCCTCTGCATGACGCCTGGAGAGCTTCGATTCCAGAAGGGGGATCTGATGGAATTGGGCTGCGCCCTTTTCTATGCCCTGCAGATCATGGTGATCGACCGTTACGTACGAGATTCCTATGGGATCATGATGAGCTGCGTCCAGTTCGCCGTGTGCGGGATCCTTAGCCTGATCGCGGCCTTTCTCTTCTCAGAGCCTGATTTTCACTCTCTTCTCAAGGGATGGATACCGCTGCTCTATACGGGCGTCCTCAGCTGCGGCGTCGCCTATACGTTTCAGATCCTGGGGCAGAGAGACCTCCATCCCACGGTGGCTTCTCTGCTCATGAGCCTGGAATCCGTCTTTGCGGTTCTGGCGGGCTGGCTCATCCTGCGCCAGTCCCTTTCCGGGCGTGAGCTTATTGGATGCGCACTCATGCTCTGCGCCGTGATCCTGGTCCAGCTCGCCCCGGAGAAGAAGGATGGAAAACCGTCACCGGCGTGATCGAAGCCGGCAAAAAGCCATAGATCAAAAAAGGGGGGAGCGGATCCGATGGCACCGCGGTCTATCGACGAGACTTACCTTCGCGGTTTCTTCGGCATCGATTCGGGCCCGGAAGGGGAAGCGGAGCTGGAGGAGATCCGCTCCAGGCTTACCCGTCTCCACTTTACGAACGGGCAGGATATCTGTACCATCGATGGCGAAGCGGACGGTATGTTTTTCCTGGAATCCGGGACCGCCGTGGTATTGGATCGGGACGGTGAGCAGATCAATCTTCTGCGAAAGGGACAGTATTTCGGAGAATACGCGGTCCTTTCCGGCGAGAGGCGGCTTTCCACGGTCCGATCCCTGGGCAGGACGGTGGTTTACCGTCTGGGCAACGAGGACATGATGGAGATCCTTCATCGACATCCCGGCGTCTACGGGGAACTCATGAAGCGCGTCTATCACCAGGTGTCCGGCAAACACTCCCAATTGATGGCCCTTTCCCGAATGCAGAGGGGCATCCTGGTAACGCAGGAGAGCAAGAAGCCTCTGTCGCTGCCCAGGATCCTGCTGCAGTACGGCCTTCTGGCGGTCGTCTTCATTGCCGCCGTCTTCCTGATCCCGAAGGAGAGCCTCGCTCCCGTTTTTTTGCTTCCCATGGCGCTGATGCTGGTCCACGTGCTGCTGACCCGGCGGACCCTGGAGTCCCTGATCGCTGCGGGAATGCTGGCTGCCCTTCTGGTCTACCGAAACGGGCTCTCGGGGAGCTACGTGGACGCCCTGATGGATACCATGGCCTCTCCGGACAACGTTTTTACGGTTTTGGTCATGGCCCTGATGGGGAGCGTCATCTCTCTCATTGAAGCGAGCGGGGCCGTGACGGCGTTCCGAAAGCTGGTGGACCGAAGCGTTCATTCCCGAAGGGGCGCACGGTTCGCCATGCTGGGGATCTTGGCCGTAACGGCCATCGATGATTGCCTGAATATGAGCTGCGCCGCCACAGGCCTGCGGTCTGTGGCGGATGAGCAGCGGATCCCTCGGGAAGAAACCGGTCTGATGCTGAGCTTTCTTCCCACCACCCTCTGCTCCTTCCTGCCCCTGTCGCTTTGGGGGATCTTCGTGATCGGCTCCATGAATCCGGCCGTCGGAGAAAACAGCGTCGCGCTGTTCTGCCGTTCTATCCCGTTCAATTATTTCTCTCTGATCGTGACAGCGGCCATGGTGCTTTTCTGCTTCGGAAAACTGCCCCGCAGCCGAAGGCTGCGGGACGCGGAACAGAGAGTGCAGGATGGCGGAGAGCTATGGCCGGAGGGTTCTGAGCGGCATCTGGTCCGGGATGACACAGAGGTTTGGGGAAAGATCCGGAATCTTCTCCTTCCGGTTGCCGTGCTGGCGCTGGCTTCGCTGCTGGTCCGGAGCCTTCGTTCCGGGAGTTTTGTCGTGGACAGCGCCTGCGGTCTCGTGATCACTCTGGTCTTCATGTTTTTCTTTTACTGTGCGCAGGGCGTCCTGTCACCGGACCAGTTCTTTGAGCATCTCGTGACCGGTCTGCAGAGCATGGTCCTGCCCATCGTACTCTATCTCCTTACGATGTGCCTGACTTCGCTGCTGGCGAGCGCAGAGATGGGCCTGTATTTTGACCAGGCGGTCCAGACTCTGGAAGTGATGTCGCCGCTGCTTCCGGCGGTCCTGTTTTTCGTTTCCACTTTGCTTACTGTGGCCCTGGGCTCCTCCTGGGCCATGTACGTTATCGGTTTTCCCACAGCCATTCGGATGGCATCCGTCATGGGACTCAGTATCCCGCTCTGTGCCGGCGCCATCTGCGCGGCGGGGATCGCCGGGGAAAAGCTCTGCGTTTTCACCAGCGACAGCCTTTCCGTTGGCAACGCCATCGGCTGCGATCCAAAGAAGATCCTTTCCCTCCGTATTACCTATAGTTTCGTCTTTTTCCTGGGCTCTCTGCTTCTGTACGTCGTCACAGGCTTTTTGCTGAAATAGAGGGCTTCAGCGGCGAAGCTTTTTGGCCTGCTCCGTGATGCCCATTTCCCGCCAGTGACCAAAAAGGTAGCAGGGAAGCACGATACACAGGCCGGCCAGCATGGACCATCCCCAGGTCTGGAAAATTCCGATATAATGTTCAAAACCCACCTGTGCGGCCTCCGCCGCAGCGCGGCTGGCATATTGGCCGGCGGAAACCGCCGCGTCCAGCGCCTTGTTCAGCGGCCAGGCCGCCAGGAGCCAGCTGAGCGGCACACGGATAAAGGTGGAGCCGATGGCGCAGAGGGCCGCCATCAAAGCCGCCCCAGCCCCCCGCAGAGCGCCGGACAGGGTGTTCTGGATCGAAAAGAAGATATAGAAGAAACACACGAAACGGATCCCCTCCGCCGCCATTTCTCTGGAATTGGCGTTGGCCCCGAAGATCAGCGTGATGGCGGGACAGCAGAAATACAGGATCACCGAGAGCACGACGGTCACGCCGCCGGAAAGGAAAAAGGTACTCAGGATCCCCCGGTTGGTCCGCTCGATATCTCCCGCTCCGATGTTCTGACCGACGTAGGTGGTAACGGCGGTGCTGAAGCCCATCATGGGAAGCAGCACGAAGCCGTCGATCTTCATGAGCATGGAATTGGCGGCGATAAACTCCGTCCCGAAACGGTTGGAGAAGGTCTGAATGATCAGGCTGCCTCCGGCAAAGCACATGTTCTGAACGGCGGAAGGGAGGCCGAGCCGCAGGATCTGCCCGGCGATCCTGCCGTCGATGGTCAGCGCACGGAAATTGATCCTGGCTCCGTAGACCCCGGTGGATTGCCGCCACAGCATCAGACAGCCGCTGAGGACGTGGGCCAGGATGGTAGCGATGGCGACGCCGGCTACGTCCCAGTGGAACACGCAGACAAAGAGAAGATCCAGCAGGATATTGGTGACGCTGGAGACGATCAGCGCGTACATCGGCCACTTTGCGTCGCCCAGGCCCTGGACCATGCCGTTCATATTGTTATAGATCACGTTGCCGCAGGTACCGGCAAAAATGATGCGAATGTAGAGGACGGCGTCGTCCAGAATGTCCGCCGGTGTTCCCAGCATCCGAAGCATCGGCTTGGCGCAGATAAACCCGGCCACCGTGATAAAGAGCCCGGCGATCATGCTGAGGAGAAAGGTGGTAGTCATAGCGGATTCCAGCCGTTTTTCGTCCTTGGCGCCCTTATACTGGGAGATGATGATGTTCGCCCCCATGCTGACGCCCATGTATAGGGCATTGAATACCATCATGATGGCAAAGCTTGCGTTGACCGCAGCGAGGCAGTGCGTCCCGTCCTTGGCGAAATTGCCCGCCACCACGGAGTCGACTACGTTATAGAGCTGCTGAAACAGGTTGCCGAAAATGATAGGCAGGGCGAATAAAATGATCTTTTTTGTGATCGGTCCCTGCGTAAGATCCCGACGGTCGGCCGCGCGCTGCAGCCGTGCTTCCTTATTCATGAGCAAGTCACCCTTTGGAGTTTTTCCCTGATTATATCAGCGGGGCGGGGCCAAATCAAGGCGAGAATACATTCCTTGCTATAATTATGCCGAATGACAAAGAATTGATTGACTTTCCCTCCGGGATAAGGTAATCTGAAAGCAGAAAAATAATTTAACGAGGAGGACGCGATATGAACCTTTCCGAAAAGTACGGTCCCATTGCAAACGGCCTTTCCATCGGCCAGTATTGCCCGCCCAGGTGTTTTGAGCTGGCAGGAAAGCAGTTCAAATTCATCATGGACACCGGCGAGGAGACCGGGGACATCACCCTGGACTTCCTGGATGAAACGAAGGTCAGCTTCAGCGTTCAGAACGGCAAGCGCACGGGAGAGGCTTCCTACGAGTGCCGCAAGGGTGACGATTGGACCTACCTTGTGAGCTACTGCCTCCAGGATCCCCGGGAAAACCACACCTTTGTCATCGACAAGGAACAGGGACTGGTGACCTTCCTGCGCTGCCCCCTGGGCGAAAACCCCTACTATCCCTATCTCATCGAGAGCCATTGGACCTTCGGCTACATCTTCGACGAGGAGAAGGAGCACAAGGATCTGCGTCGGCACGGCTTTACCGACGACGTGACTGGCACCGGCGTCAAGTGGACCTACGGACATGAGCTGGCCACGGTCCACGTGTACTACAGCTCGAAGTGGTATCGGATCACTTATCCCAAGGACAAGGCCAAGTCGGAAGAGCAGGTGGCCATGAACGAGAACCTCAACAGCGCCATGACCGCCCTTCCCGGCCCCGACGAGCCCGCTTTCTACGTGAAGATCAAGGAAGGCATGTATCTGGTCAGCGTCACGGAGCAGAATATGGAGAAGATCCTGGGCGACAAGATGGGTTTCCGCAGCGATACGCTCTGCTTCCTGGACAACTGGAACCGCATGTACAGCGTCGGCCGCGGCTACGGCACCTCCACCATGGGGGACAAGGAAAGCGAGATTTTCGTCATGATCGGCAAGTACGGCTCTCCCGAGGAGGTAGACGACCATTTTTTTACGGATCCGTGCCCCTATCTGGTGTAGATTGAGGGCGCGAGCAGTATTCCCTGAAGCTATGAATCGGGACCCGTTCCGGCCTGGCCGGAACGGGTCCCGCATTTATGCTCCGCACAGGAAGCTATTGGTCCTCTGTGAGAAGCGCGGCGATCCGCAGATACAGCGATTCGGCGTTTTTCTTGAACCGGCGCTCCATTTCACCGGCCTGCTCCTGATTCGCGGCCAGAATGTCCACGTGAAGCAGCTCTCCAAAGCGATCTGAGAGGGAAAGGGAGACGGTCAGCCCGCCCTCCGGCTTTTCTTCCTGAGCGGTCCGGATCAGGGACTCCCGCTCCAGGATCTTGGACGCGCGCTCGATCCCCGCCAGCGCCTTGTTTCGTACGGTGAAGGGGACGTGATCCTCCATTTCCGTACCGTTGCGGACTCCCTTTGGCGTGATGCTGTATTTGTCATCGGTAAGCAGAACGTGGCCGCTCTTCTCCAGCTCGGAGAGGCATTCGATATAATCGAAGTAATTCGTCGCATTGTCGATCATGGTCAGCTCCGTCAGCAGATCCTGGCTTACCGGAGCCGGAAGCCTCTTGAGAATGAAGAGAATGAGCACCTTGATGTCCAGCTTTTCCCGGACAAAACCGTAGTTATCCATATACGATCATCCTTCCTGTGTTTTCTGCATCAAATGAAAGCGGATCCGGCACAAATCGGACGCGATGGCATAGATTGATAGTGAAATCATCCTGTCAGGAGGTAATTCTATGGCGGATAAAGTGAAGCCGGGCCCCGTAGACAGTTCTGCAGCCGTACGGGAAGCCGTCAGCGTCCATACCAAGAAGATCTATGATTCCTGCCGCGATAAGGACTGCCTGGAGGATCTTCGCCTGTACCCGGACGCCGCTTCCCAGGCGGCGATCGCTGCTGCGATCGGGATCCGGGCCAGGGAGGTCGAGCTCCTTTTCGCGGGGATCGACGTACAGGAAGCGCCCTTCAATCGCGGATACTACACGGTGGACGTTCGCTTCTTTTATCGGATCCGGGGCGAAGCCTACAGCATCACCTCGGGAAGCACCGGGATCACCGGGCTCTGCGTCTACGACAAGCGCGTTCTTCTTTTCGGAAGCGAAGGAAACGCAAAAGTATTCACTTCGGAATCGGATGCCGATCTTCGCTGCGTCCGTCTGCCTGTGGCCGTCGTAGAGACTGGTGCCATCAAATAGGTCCGGGATCGGCCCCGGGGTCAAAGCTGCGGAGGAGCACGGTGACGTTTCCCGTATCCTCGACACGGATCTGCCGAATGATCCGGTGCAGCTCCGCATGATCCCAGTCTTCCAGCCGCAGAAGCCGCTGGAGCTCGTTTCTGCAATCCTCTTCCGAAACGATCCTTTCCCTCTTTTCGGCAGAAGGGGAGGACAACCGCTCCAGTCTCCGTTGAAGCTTTTCCCGCTTTTCCCGGAATTCGGAGATGGGGAGGAGGTCTTCGGAATACAGCTCCTGATACCGTTTCATTTTGTTTTGGAGGCGGCGGAGCTCCGCTGCCCGCAGCCGTTCCTCTCTGTCTGAAGCCGGGCCCGACCGCTTTTCCCATGCCGAAATGATCTCCTGCGGCAGGGGAGACTGATCCCCGACCGCACGGATTATGTGCGCCTGAAGAGCATGGAGCAGCTGATCCTCCCGGATGCGCACCGCATTATCACAGCTTGCCGAAGTGTTGTGATTATAGGAAGAGCAGAGCCAATAGGGCATTGCATGGTTCTTCTTCGGATCGTGGATGCGGCGGAAGCTGTAACCGCATTCCGCGCAGCGGATGAGCCCGCTGAACGCATAGCGGCTGCTGTGCCGATAATGAGCCTGGTCCTGGGAAGGCCCGCTCCGGCAGCTCCTCTCAGCCAAGGCCGCCTGCGCCGCCAGATACTCTTCCTCCGGAATGATGGCCCAATCCGGCCGAAGATGATGATAGTTCTCCTCCGCCGGGAGAAGCACCTGACGCCTCTCCAATACGTCCGCGATCTCATATTTGTTGTTGACATAGTGTCCGCAGTAGATCGGATCGGTCAGGATCCGGCGGACACCCTTGGGTTCCCATTGACAGCCCAGCTTGGTGAGCCTGCCCTCCTCGTTCAGCTGCCGGCTGATCCTCCGAAAGCCGAACCCCTTCAGATACATCTGATAGATCTGCCGGACCACGGCAGCTTCTTCCGGATCGATCTCCAGGCTGAAGTTGTCGATCCTGCGATAACCGAAGATCAATGTTGGTACCCGGCCTTTTTTCGCGTTGATCTTCTTTCCAAACTTGACGCGCTTGGAGAGATTGACGCTTTCCTCCTGGGCCAGGGCGCTGAATAGGGTCAGAATGAATTCGGAATCGCCCAGCGATTCCATGTTGGCTGTCAAAAAAACGGTATTGATCCCCAGGGTCTTCAGGAGACGGATGCTCTGCAGGAAGTCTACCGTATTACGGGCAAAACGGGAGATGTCCTTTGCCACAACCATGTCGAATCGTCCCTGGCGCGCATCGCTGATCAGGGTCCTGAAGGCCTCTCTCCTTCGCAGGGACGTGCCGGATACGCCCTCATCCGCGTAGATCCGGACCAGAGCATAGCCCGTTCTTTCCGCATATTCCGCAAAGAATTCCTTTTGGCGGGCAAGGCTGTCCAGCTGCTCCTCCTTTTCCGTTGAGACCCGGCAGTAAGCGGCGACTCTCACCGGTCCGGGCCCAGTCCTTCGTTCCGCTGCACCCTTATATGGTGATTGTATCAAAACTCAGGGGGAAATGGAATCCCCGCAGGCAGATTTCCTGAAATCGCGGGGTGCTGCGGCTGGTTTTCCTCATCTTCACTCAACAGTGCGAGCCGGTCCAGGACCAGGGCATGGATCAGGGCTCTCCAGGAAGCTGCGGTGTTGGGATCCTGGATCCGGATCGTCACTTCGGTTTTCGATTTCAATCTTCCCACCTCCTGCGAATCACTATGCGGCCATTCAAAAGGATATGCGGAGTGGGAATGATTGACAGATGCGGAAATGGGCATTATACTATGCTCCGGGAGTACGAATCTGAACTTGAGTTCTGTACATCGAGATCGGAACACCGAATACAGAAATGAAAAGAGGATGTTCATGAAAAGCAAATCTACCGGAGGATTTGTGATCTCTGCAATGCTGTTTGTATTGTTTGTCCTGTTCACGCTCCTGGTAAAACAGGTGGACGTTCAGCCCATCGGGCCGGAGGGCAGCAGCGTCGGCTTCGCCTCGATCAACGGAGCGGTTTTCTCCTTTTTGGGGACGAGTATGGTCTTGTTCAAGCTGGCGGAATACCTCGGTCTTTTCGCCATTCTGATCGCCGCAGGATTTGTAGTCGCCGGACTCGTACAGCTCCTTCGGCGGAAAAGCCTCTGGAAGGTCGATCACGGGATCCTGCTCATGGGAGCGCTGTTCGTTGTTACGATCGTTTTATACTTTCTATTTGAGCATATCGTGATCAATTACCGGCCGATCATTATGGAAAATGAGTTGGAAGCCTCGTATCCTTCCTCGCATACTCTGCTGGTGATCGTCATTCTCGGCTCCGCCATGATTCAATTCCATCGGCTGTTCAAGGGGAAGAGGGGCATTCTGATTATGCTGGACGTTCTTCCCTGTATTCTGATCGTCGGCACGATCCTGGCCAGGCTGGCCTCCGGGGCGCATTGGCTGACGGATATCGTCGGGGGAGTCCTGCTCGCCTGCACTCTCATCACCCTGTATTATTCCTTTGTCGTATTGCTGGAGCCGAAAACAGAGAGCTGAGATCATCGCCGTCCCGGTACAGAGGCTATCTCCCGTTTGGGGTCAACAGTAGATGCTGTTGACCCCATCATTCTGAACATCCGCCTTGCGGAGGTCAGTGAATTGACTCCCGCAGATCTGGACCAGAAGGAGATCCCGGATTTTATCAAGTGCGCCTTTCCGGAGGGGCTGGTCTTTACCGGTGATATCAAGCGGGTCTTTGTGACCTTGGGGCAGTTCAGCATGATCCGGCTGGAGCGGGATTCCCAGCTCCTGATCCCCGCTTACGATTACTGCCTCCCCGAGAAAGGGAGCACGGTTGGAAGCGGAGACGATCCCTATGAGCTTTTCAAACGGATCCGGTTCCCGGTCGACGAATTCTTCCCGCCCGACACGATCCACAGCGTCGAAACCTACCGGGAGGCTGCGGCCCAGGGCGCGCAGGCATGAGATAGGATCACGCTCAATACAGCAGGATAAGAATACTGCCGCTTGATAGTATCATGAGACGCTCTTCGGAAGCTGATCCTCCGAAGAGCGTCTCATCGATGTTATTTATTTTTCCGAAGAGGCTGCGGGTCTGCGGACTCTGCAGGAAAAGCAGAGAGAGCCAGGTCCACGATCCCGCGGGTACGGCTGTCCGCTCTGCGATAGGCCTCGATCATCTCCAGTTCCTCTTCCGTAATGTCCGGCGCGTTTTTTCGGACCCTGCTGCGTCCGAGAAGATAATCCGCGGAGACGTTGAAATAGTTGCAGAGGCGGATGATCACGTCTTCCGTCAGAACGCGTCTTCCGTTCTCCATAGCGGAAATGGCGGAAGCGCCTAAGAACAGGGCCTTGCCCAGCTCCTCCTGCCGGATGCCGCGCTCTTCCCGAAGGATTCGAATGTTGTTCATGGCCCGAAGCCCTCAGTCTTCCGGCTCCCCGGGAAACTCAAGCTCGTCAACGAAAACGTCCTGGAAGGCGGGATCCGCCGCCAATTCAAGATACTCCACGTGCCGGGAAAGGACCGCGGCGCGCTTGTACTCATCAATGCTCAGTACGCAGAGCCGCGCACCCTGACCTGCGGCATTGCCGATGGCGGTGACCTTCTCCTCCAGCTCCGGCGGAATAAGGCCGATGCCGCAGGCACTGGCGGGGGACATGTAGCTTCCGAAGGCTCCGGCGATCAGGACCGTCTGAATGTCGTCGGTCCGGATGCCCAGTCGGCGGCACATCATCTGGATGCCGGCCGCCATGGCTCCCTTGGCCAGCTGCACTTCCCGAACGTCCTTCTGGGTAAACACCAGGGCTTCGCCGGCTCCGGAGGCCTCCGCATCCGCCAGAAGGAAAGCGCGCTGCCCCTCGTATTCGATCAAGCGGGAACTGAGCTTTTTTGCCTCAGCCGTTTCGGCTTCCTCCGGAGAGATCAGCCGTCCGGCAGACTCCACCAGGCCGACGCGCACCAGCTCGCTGATCAGATCGATAAGACCGCTGCCGCAGATGCCGATGGGCTTTCCGTTCCCAATGACGCTGTACCGGTAATCTCCGTTCTCCAGGCTCACGTGGTCGATGGCGCCCTCCGCGCCCCGCATGCCGCAGGTGATCAGGGCGCCCTCGAAGGCGGGACCTGCCGCGGTGGAGCAGGCGATCAGCCGTTCCTTCGTCCCCAGGACCATTTCGCCATTGGTGCCGATGTCGATGAGGAGCGTTATCTTTTCCTTTTCATCCATGGAAGCGGCCAGGGCAGCGCCCACGGTATCGGCGCCCACAAATCCCGCAATGTTGGGGAGCATATAGAGCTTAGCGGAAGGATTCACCGTAAAACCGTAATCTGACGCCATGGTCTGGATCGGTTCCGCCACCGCAGGCGTATAGGGGGCGTAGGCCAGGGAAGCGGGGGAGATGCCCATGAAGAGATGGTGCATGCAGGTGTTTCCCACCACCGTGATGAGGTAAACGTCCTTCATCTTTTTCCCAGCGGCTCCGGCGCACTTTGCCGCCAGTTTGTTCAGCGCTTTGCGGATATCCCCCGTAGGTCCTTCCAGCCCGTTTTCCACGCAGTATTTTACCCGCATGATCACGTCGCCGCCGTAGGTCGTCTGTGGATTCAGGAGGCTGGCCTGTCCGATCTCCTCGCCGCTGCGAAGATCCACGAAATAACAGGCTACCGTCGTGGTCCCGATGTCGTAGGCCAGGCCAAGCACCGGAGAGGATACCTCCACCACGTCCAGGATCTCTTTTCCGCACGCGATCACGTCCACTCGATAACCGTTGGCTTCCAATGTATCATACAGCTTGGAGATCACCCGGAGATTGGGCAGATAATCGGCGGCAGGGACGCCGCTGGAAAGAGAAAGCGTTTCTGTCAGCCGCAGCCAGCAGTCCCGCAGGTCGGCGGTGCTGGGTTTTGGGATCTCCAGAGTATAGACGCTCAGCGCGGGCGTCTTGGCCACCTCACGAGTGATGCCGCCCATGAGGATGCGATGGCCTTCGTCCTTGCGGGAAAGGTCCACCGTCATGTCCCCGGTGATCTTTGTCTGGCAGGCCAGGACCTCCCGGGTCCCCTGTGCGTCCGTAACGGTCACCTTGCATTTCTTGCAGGTTCCATTTCCGCCGCAGGGCGCATCGAATTGCAGTTCGCTGAAATGGATGGCGTCCATGATGGTCATGCCCTCTTTGGCCTCAAAGAGGAGGCCGGAGGGACGGAAGGTCACAGTCATTTTTTCACCTCGCGGAAGAGATAGCAGCCCACATAGGTGAGGGTGCCGCGGCCGTGATTGTAAAGGATCCCGTTATCCTTGCAGACGTCGCTGATGACCATGCCATAGCCCTCCATTGGGCTGCTCATAAGCTCCGGAAAACGGCAGGGCGCGTCCGGGTAAGTACATTTCCCGCAGTTCATGCACTCTCCGGTGCCCAGAGGAAGGACTTCCAGTTCCAGGTGATCCTTCCGAAGCTTTTTCAGGAATTCCACAAAATGCTCGGAATGGATCCTGGAGGTCTCCTGCATGGTATCAAAATCGAAATCGTCCTCCAGCTGCCCGGTGGTTTCCACGATCAGACCGGTCTCATACCCGTTGACCCGTTCCTGACACTCTTCCACCGTGCCGCAGCCGGGAGGGCAGCTCCAATTCGTGTTATAGGCGTGGCACTTGTTGACCGCGCACATCTCCCGCACCTCCTCGCGGAGCCGGATCGTTTCGATCCTGAGCGGTTCCGCCAGGGTAAAGCCCGCGGCCAGCGCTTCTTCCCGCAGCTTGCTGATATCCATATCGTTCATTCCTTTCCGAAACAGCTTGTAATGTTTCTGATATTATATAACATTTTTTGAAATTTGCAACCGGGTATGCTATAATGCGGGCATCAAAGCACCCCGGAGGCCCGTCATGTTCAAGAGAAGAGTTGAAGAGTCCGGCAAGACCACCATCTTTCGCTTCGCCTTCCGGATCTTTTTCGCCCATATCGTCAACGTCCTGATCACACTGATCGTCTACGTCCTGGTGGAAAACCTGCAGCTCATCGGGATCGAGCCCGGAGAGGGGCTGCATTCCGTATGTGTGACCGTCGCCTGTTTCCTGTTTTATATCGTCTTTGTGTATATCCACAGCTGGCGCATCGGTCAGCGGGATTACAATCAGGTCCTGTACGGTCATATCACTTACCAGAAATGGAAGCCTCTCATCGCCGCAGCGGTGAGTCAGATCCCCGGGCTGGTCTTTGCCGTCCTGACCCTGGTCCCGGACGTGGGGGAGACCGGGCGGCAGGGCGCCTCCATGTTCTATTTCTATTTCTCCTGGTTCCTGGCCAGATTCAAGGACTCTTTTCCGGCGATCTACTTCCTTCCGTGCCTTCTGCCGCTGATCCTGGCAACGGCGGCCTACCACCTGGGCTATCGGGGCATCTACCTTCAGAACAAAATCGTTTACAATCTGCCCAAGGAGGAAAGTGGGAAAAAGAACTCCAGGCGGTGATCCAGCAAGCCTGCGGAACATGACATAAACCGGAGCCCTCTTTCCATAGGAATGGAAGGGGAGGGCGAGAGCATGCAAAACAGGATCCTTTTTTCTTCTATCGTTATCTTACTGGTCGTTTGTATCGCGCTCAGCATCCCGGCGTCCATCATGGTCTTTCAGGAACAGGGGGAGGAGCGTCTGACCTTTGTGATCGATGCGGGACACGGCGGGGAAGACGGGGGCGCCGTCGGAGGGGACGGCAGCCTGGAGAGTGAGATCAACCTGGCCGTTGCGCTGCGATTGGATCAGCTTCTGGGGCTATGCGGGATCTCTGCGCTGCTCACAAGGGATTCGGCCGAGCTCATTTACCCGGACTCCGCCGTGACCATCCGTGAAAAAAAGAGAGCCGACCAGGAGTACAGAGTCTCCCTTGTGAACCGGACGGAGCGGGCAGTTCTGCTCAGCATCCATCAAAACAAGTATTCCTCGCCCGGGCCCAGGGGCGCTCAAGTATTCTACGGCAAAGTCGATGGCAGCGAGGAACTGGCCAAGGAAGTACAGGATAAGCTGGCCATCCTCTGCGGTGACCATCGGAAGGCCGCTCCGATCTCGCCGGAGATCTATCTGATGCGGGAGGCTCACTGTCCCGCGGTCCTGGTGGAATGCGGCTTCCTTTCCAATCCGGAAGAGCTGGCCCTGCTGAGTGCGGAAGCCTACCGGATCAAACTGGCCCTGGCGATCACGGCAGCCTGTATTTCGCATTACGACGAACTGGAGAGCGTTTATGGCAAAAGCTAAGAGTGTATTTTACTGTACGGAGTGCGGAAACGAAACCCTGAAATGGCAGGGCAAATGCCCTGCCTGCGGCGCCTGGAATACCATCGTAGAGCATAAGGAGACCGGACGCGGCAGCGCCGTCCCTGTATCTCAGAGAAAGAGACCTGAGCGGCTGGATCAGATGGATTCCGGGGAAGAAGTCCGTTTCTCCTCCGGGATCGGAGAGCTGGACCGGGTCCTGGGCGGCGGCGCCGTAGCCGGCTCTCTCGTTCTTGTGGGCGGCGCTCCCGGGATCGGCAAATCGACGCTATTGCTGCAGCTGTGCGGAAGCCTTTCTCAGGAAAAAAAGATCCTCTACGTCAGCGGCGAAGAGTCCGGACGGCAGCTGAAGCTCCGGGCCGAACGACTCGGAAGCCCGCTGGACAGGCTGTACGTGCTGATCGAGACGGATCTGGATTCGATATTGGATGCGGTCAGCGCGATGCAGCCGGACGTCCTCATCGTGGACTCCATTCAGACGGTATACCACGCGAGTCTGGATTCTTCTCCGGGCAGCGTTCCTCAGGTGAAGGACTGCACCATGTCCTTTATGCGCCTCGCCAAAGACGATGGCATCACCGTTTTTGTGGTCAGCCACGTCAACAAGGAAGGCGCCATCGCCGGACCCAAGGTCCTGGAGCATATGGTGGACTGCGTTCTCTACTTTGAGGGGGACGGCAGCAGCGGACACCGGATCCTGCGGGCGGTCAAGAATCGCTATGGGTCCACCAATGAGATCGGTGTATTTGAGATGCGGACGGAGGGCCTGCGGGAGGTCCCAAACCCATCGGAAAGTCTTTTGGCAGGGCGTCCGGCGGGAGCCGCAGGGACCTGCGTGAGCTGTGTGATGGAGGGCAGCCGTCCGATCCTGGCCGAGATCCAGGCGCTTCTTTCAAAATCCAGCGGAAATGTTCCCAGGAGAAGCTGTAATGGAGTTGATTTTAACCGAGCGATGCTTCTGCTGGCCGTGTTGGAAAAAAAGGGAGGACTCCGTCTCAGCGCCTGCGACGCCTATCTCAACGTGGTAAGCGGTCTGGAGTTGGACGATCCGGGGGCTGATCTTGCCGCGATCCTGGCGATCGCTTCCAGTTATACGGATCGTCCCATCCCGGCAATGATGGCTGCCGTTGGGGAAGTGGGTCTGACCGGAGAGATCCGTCTTGTCCCGGGAATGGAGCAGCGCCTGGGCGAAGTGCGGAGACTGGGCTTTCACAGCTGTGTGATCCCAAAGCAGAACAAAAAAACGTTCTCTGTTCCGTCGGGATTGGAGCTTATAGAGGTAAGCACGGTACAGATGGCGCTGGCTGCGGTCCTGGGCGCTCAGCGCAAAGAAGCGGCAAGGGAAGGTGAAGTTCAGGTACATGAAGAATGAAACGAGCGATTGCATGGAGATCCAGATCAAGTATCACAGCGCGGAGCTGGAGAAGATCAGCAGCATCTCCATCGGGGATTGGATCGATCTGCGTTCAGCGGAGCACGTGGAACTCAAGGCCGGAGAGTATCGCAGGATCTCCCTGGGCGTTTCCATGAAGCTTCCCGAGGGATATGAAGCGCACATTGCTCCCAGAAGCTCCAGCTTCCAGAAATGGGGTTTTCTGCAGGTCAACAGCGTGGGAGTCGTGGATAACAGTTATTCCGGAACGGACGATCTCTGGATGCTTCCGGTCTACGCGACGCGGGACGCGACCATTGAAGTTAACGACCGGATCTGCCAGTTCCGGATCCTGCGAAGAATGCCGGAGATCCGGTTTCGGGAAGTCGATCATCTGGACGAAGTGAACCGCGGCGGCTTCGGCAGTACCGGAGGCCGTTGATTATCATGAGATGGGCTTCAGGGGTGCAATTGGCGGATCCTGTCGGTGAGACTGCCTTTGGACTCGATTTCCCGGTTTTACCCCCTCTACACTGAACAAAATTTTTATTTTGTTCAGTGTTAGAAGTATTTAGCTCTCTCCTCTCTATCGGGATCATCCGATCTCCAAAAGGCTTTCGGGAGGTCAACAATATGGAACTGACTCGACTGGACGTGATCCTTCCTTTGCTGGAACGACACGGCTTTCATTTTTCCAAATCTCTTGGGCAGAACTTTCTCATTCGTTCCTGGGTGCCGGAGCGAATTCTTTCGGTATCCGGGATCGATAATAGCTGCGGCGTTCTGGAGATCGGACCCGGGATCGGTGTTCTGACGCAGCAGCTCTGCAGCGCTGCGGGCAGGACCGTTTGCGTTGAGTTGGATCGATCCTTGCTGCCGGTCCTGGAGGAAACGCTGGCTGGTCATGACAACGTCAAGGTCGTCCAAGGCGACGTCATGAAGCTGGAGCTTTCTGAGCTCGCAGACGAGTTAAGCGGCCTCCGCCTGATGGTCTGTGCCAATCTCCCTTATCAGATCACCACGCCCGTTCTTCGGAAGCTTTTGGAATCCAGGCTTTTTGAGCGCATCACCGTAATGATCCAAAAAGAAGTAGCCCTGCGCATCTGCGCAGAGCCCGGTACAGCTGAATACGGCGCTTTCTCCCTGTTTACCGGGTTTTACGCCTATCCCTCCATTCGCTTTGACGTGCCGCCCGATTGTTTCTATCCCCGTCCCAAAGTGACTTCCGCCGTCATCACGCTGGACCGCAAAGAGCCTCCTGCGGCCCTGCTGGATCAGGAAATGCTTTTTTCGATCACACGGGCTGCGTTTTCCCAGAGGCGAAAGACCCTGGCAAATGGCCTCTCCTCCCTCTTTGCCGGAAAGCTCAGCAAGCAGCAGATCCAGGACGCGATCACGAATTGCGGCTTTGATGAAAGAGTGCGGGGAGAGACTCTGAGCCTGGAGGAATATGTTAAATTAGCAAATGAGTTCACTGGCATTTTAAAGTAAACCAACGACCTTGAAACAATAATGCGGCGTGATGGCTCCGCTGCGAACCATCAAATCCAGTCTTCGAAGGGTTTTCCTTCTATCTCCTTCAGATCCCGGAGAGGGATCACCGTGCCATCCTCCAGGGTGATGCTCTCCGCCTCCGCCTGATATCGGAGCAACCGGGCGACCCTGGTCGTATACGCTCCTCCGTCTTTTCTCCGATCATATACGAACCAGGTAAAGCTGGTCTCAGGGACAGGTCTTTGCTGAAGCAGGAATTCCAGGCGGCGGCAGAGCTCTTCCCTTTTTTCATCTTCCGGCGGAATATACTCCAGCGTCTCCCGCGCGGATTCTTCGATCAGATCGTCGTATCCCGTGAGGGCGGAAAAGGGTGCAAACTGCGCAGCCCGTGCCGATCGGGACATGGGCGGATGTGTGCTTGAGATCGGTCGCTCCAGATAGATAATGTCTCCATATTCCTTTATCGGATCTCGCATATCCCGCTCTCCCCTTCTAGGCTTTATGTCCGCCGATCTGCCTGTTTCGCTCCAGGGCAGTTGCCCCCTTCTGCAGATTCAGGCCCTTTACCACCGCATTCTTTCCAAAGCGATCGCGTATCTCCAGCAGCGCCTCCTGGACCTGCCTCTCGCGCCGAAGCTCCTCCTCTTCCGCTGCCAGCGCCTTATCCTTAGCCTCATAGTCGGTAAAAAAGTCCAGCTGTTCCGCTTCCAGTTCCCGTTTGTCCAGCTCGTCGCCTGTGACCAGGCGGGTCACGGCGAGATTGAAGCGTCGCACCGTAAGACCGGGATCCACAACACGGTCATAGATCGCGCAGATCGCAGAACTGATCATTTTGGCAGAGGTTGTCTTCCGGCCCAGGTTCTGCGAGCCGTGGACCGACTTGGGGACCTTCCGACCATAGTAGTCCGTGGAGACCGGGCCCTTGTATGCAGCCGCACGAAGAGGCTCGCTGAGGTTTTCCACGTCGTATCCCACGTCCAGGACCACCTGATCCGTAAACAGGCCTTTTCGGACCAGGTCCATAGCCAGCATGTCCGCCATTTCCCGGACGACGATGCGTCCCTCCTCCGCAGAATAAGGGCGAGAAAGGACCTGGCCCTGGCTGAGACTTTTGGATTCCGGCTTGTAAGCCTTGCATTCCGAGATCTCCACCGGCTCCCATCCCCAGGCATGGTCGATGAGGAGCTCCGCGTTTACTCCAAAGAGCCGGAATAACAGATCCTCATTCTTTTCCTCGTATTTTCCGCCCAGAGAGCATCGGGCCACGTCGCCCATGGTGAACATCCCGTTCGCCTCCAGTTTCCTGGCGATGCCTCTTCCCACCCGCCAGAAATCCGTCAGAGGACGGTGGCACCAAAGCTTTTCCCGGTAGCTGATCTCTGTGAGCTCCGCGATACGTACCCCGTTCTGATCGGCGGGCATGCGCTTTGCCTCGATATCCATGGCGATCTTGGCCAGATACAGATTTGTGCCGATCCCGGCGGTGGCGGTGATCCTTGTTTCTGCGAGGACCTGCCGGACGAGAAGCATGGCGAAATCGTGGGCGTTCATCCGATACCGCTCCAGATAAGGCGTGGCGTCAATAAACACTTCGTCTACGGAATACACAAGAATGTCTTCCGTAGAGACGTAGCGGCGGTAGATCCCGACGATCTCCCGGGAATACTGCATATAATACGACATCCTGGGAGTAGCCGCGATGAAATCCAGTTCCAGGGACGGATCGGCGGCCAGTTCAGAGGCAGAAAAGGACTTCCCGGAAAACTGTCCGCCGGGCGCCTTTTTCTTCCGTTCCTGATTGATCTCTCTGACACGCTGCCTGGCCTCAAAAAGCCTTCCCCTGCCGGGAACACCCAGGGCTTTCAGCGCCGGGGAGACCGCAAGACAGATGGTCTTGTCCGTGCGGCTTTCATCCGCCACCACCAGATTTGCATCCAGCGGATCGAGTCCCCGCTCGGAGCATTCCACCGAGGCGTAAAAGGATTTAAGGTCGATCGCGATATACTTTTTCACTGGATCCATCGGCATTCACTTCCCTGCTTATGAAGAGACTGAGAAGAGGGGCGGATTCGCCCCTCTTCTCACTTCAACCGGCGGCTCGCTCCACCGGTTTCCTGAAAAAACGCCGCGTCAGCGGGACAGGGCTACCAGGACGACCTCCCGGCCATTTCCGGAGAGTTCCTTCTCCAGCGCGTTGATCTTCGCCAGTTCCTCCGCGGAAAGCTCGGCGATCTCAAACTTCTTTTCCACAGCCAGGAGAACGACCTGCTTGTCTGCGCTGGAAAGCCTGGCCTGAAGCTGATTCAGTTCCGCCAGCTCCGCATCAGAGATCTTCGCATACTCGTACTTCATTTTTCTTCTCCTTTTTCCCTTTAATTATTCTGTCGGTTCTTTCCAAACAAGAGCCCATGTTTTACAGGAGCTTGCCCGATACAGAACCTGTCCATTCATAAAGCTGCGGTCTCAGAGAAAGATTTATTTCAATGACAAAGAGAAAACCAATCTGGCGTAGTTGTCGCAAACATAGAGCCTGTTTCCGAAAACCAGGAGGCCGGTCGGAGAAACCGGATAGGGATCCATGCCGCTTTCCGATTGCTCCAGCAAGGTCTCAACCATGCCGTCCGGGCGGAGAACGCGCAGAGCAGCGTTCACGGTGTCGGCGATATATACGGATCCATCCTCGCCTGCGGCGATCCCTTGGGGCGCGGCAAAGGTGGCTTCCGACGCCGTCCCGTTCCGGTCGCCCATTTCTCCGGTCCCTGCCAGGACCTCCGTCCTTCCGCTGCGAATAGCCAGGATGCGGTTTCCGCCCGTCTCGGCCACATAAAGGACGCTGTCCTTCCAGCAAAGACCCATGGGGCTGTCAAGTCCGTCAGCCAATACTTCCAGGGAGCCCTTTTCGTCGATCTTGTAAATCGCTCCGTGATGCGTATCGGAGACGTAGAGGTTGCCGTCCTCGTCTGCACTAAGTCCCGTGGGATAGGAAAACTGGCCGTCCTCGCCGGGAACGATCACGTTGATACGCTGAACGCCGTCCTTGTCCAAATAACGGAGTGCATTGTTTTCCGCATCAGATACTGCCCAGCCGTTCCGATACGGAGCGATGGCCCAGGGTGTGGAAAACCAGCTTTCCGTCAAGGAGGCGTCGTTATATCCGCCCATAGGGTCTCCGTTGCGATCCGAGGCCGCGTCCGCGCCGGCGTAGACTTCGGCAGCGCTGTCCCGAACCAGCCAGATCTTATGTGCATAGGTATCCGTCACCATCAGGGATCCATCCGGTGCCGCCGCGATGCCGGAGGGCGCGCAGAGACCATCCATTTCAATGTGGATGCCCTGATCCCGCACCTTTTCGTCATACGTCATCAGAAGCTGGGCGAGCTGTGCCCTGGTGGCCTGACCGCGAGGGTCAAAGCGATCCTCCCCCATTCCGTTGACAAGGCCGACTTCCCTGCTCCAGTAAACCGACTCCACGGCGAAGGCGCTGATCTCACCGGCATCGGCAAAGGGCTTCACGTCTCCTTTTGCCTCGGGAGAACCGGTAAAACGCCAGAAAAGGGTCGCCAATTCCTCGCGGGTGATCGACTTATTCGGCAGAAAGCCTCCATCCTCATACCCGCGGACAAGCTCAGCTTCTACAGCCCAGCTGATCGCAGGAGAATACCACGTGCCCTCCGGCACGTCCGGAAAGCCTGCCGACGCTTCGGGAGGCTCCGGCGTACCTGCCATCCGATAGAGAACGGTTACCGCCATGGCGCGGCTGACATCGCCCTGTGGGCAGAAGAGGCCATTTCCCATGCCGTTCATCAGCCCATGCCCGGTGCAGTAGCCGATCGCTTCAAAGAACCAGGCCTCCTCCGGGACGTCACTGTAGCTGTCCTCCGCCGCAGCGGCAGGAAGAGCAAGTCCCAGCAGCAGGAATACTGCGATCAGAAGCGAAAACAAACGATCCTTATTCATTGGACAGACTCCTTTCCTCAAAAGGCAGACCGGACTCAGTCAGAAAGGGTAAAGTATCCGGGCTTCTCTTCCCCGCCGTCGATTCGCGCATACTCTGCGGTGGTATGATCCTGGGAGAATCCCGTACCTTCCCCACCGGTCAGATAATTACAGCCGGAGAACAGTATCGAATCCGCCGGCACACCAGACACCACGAACGAGTCGCTGACAACGACGGTCCTGAGGTCGGCGCAATCCTCGAACATGCCGGACATATTCGTAACGCTGGAGGTGTCAAAGCATCTGAGATTCAGCATCTTCATGCTGCTCCCGGCGAACATATGGTTCATGTCTGTGACGAGAGAAGTGTCCAAATAGTAGAAATCAATGCTTTCACACCCGCTGAGACCGCTGAACCAATAGGCCATGGATACAGGCCGGAGGATATCCTTGATCTCAACGCTCAGAGAAGTGATCTCAACGGGCTTCCCTCCCGACGTGTCGGCCAGCGATGCCCAGGGACTCTCCGTAAAGCCTCCCACCGGGACCTGGTTGGGCATGGAAGCAGCATAGTCGGGGTTATAATAGCCGAACATCAACGAGGCATATCCGTTGCCCCAGAACTGCACGTCATAGCCGATATGCTCTTCATCGACGGCATACAGGGCAAACAGCACACGATCCGACTCGTTGTCCTCGCCAATAGCCGAAAGCACGGATTCAGAGGTCTTGCTTTCCTCATCGTGCCAGCCGAGGAAGAAATAACCCGCCATGTCTTTCTGAATGGACACGGTCGACGTATCCGGCAGAGTGAACTCTCTGCCCTTGACGCACCACTTTGAGTAAGTATGGTATTCGCCGGTATCTTCCCCGATTACCACAGGAGAGAAACCCTGTTCTGCGAGGTACGTTTCTGACATCTCGCCGAAGCAATTGCCGTTCGGGGCCTCCAGGCTCAGAGTTAGCTTATAGGCAGGCTCGAAAACGGCGGTATACGTCACGTCACCGCTGACCTGCTCGACCCCTTCCGTTCCCTCCGCGGCTTTCCAGTAGGAGAAGGCCAAAGTATCACTTCCGTCTTTGCCGTCCCGGAACGCCGGGAGATCCCCGTCAAAGGCAGGGATCTGACCGAATTCCACTTCCTGATCGGTCTCCAGGACCGTTCCGTCAGAATCCTTCCAGGTCACGGTATAAGTCCTCGTGGTACCGGTATACTCGGCGATATATTCCGTGTCGCCGGCGACCTTCGGGACGGCCGGAGACCAATTACTGAACACATAGGAGTACTGCGCATCCGCTTCCTTGGTCGGCGTACTGCCGTCATAGCTGGGCTCGTCACCGTAGAGAACGCCGGAAT
>JAEEGL016897843.1_pt1 | contig 33424 bp, 32 predicted proteins | sample 9134231 | NCBI WGS metagenome assembly JAEEGL01 (sample SAMN16246548, study PRJNA631951) | gut metagenome | biome: gut microbiome; feature: rumen; material: fiber-attached | host: Bos | place: Iran: Karaj | collected 2018-10 | reverse complement strand
GAGGCTGTGCGGTGGGCCGATGTTTTTGGCCTTGATTTTTTGGTTACTTTTGTATCAAGACAAAAGTAACATTAAAGAATGTTGAGCACCTGCTCCTTAATCTTCTCCAACTCATCCTTCATCTTCACGACGATCTTTTGGATGTTGACCTCGTTGGCTTTGGAGCCGAGGGTGTTGATTTCACGGCCCATCTCCTGACTGATAAAGCCCAGCTTTTTACCGGCTTGGTCTTCGTCGCAACTCTCATTGAAGTAGTTGCAGTGCTGGCGTAGACGCACCTTTTCTTCGGTGATGTCGAGTTTTTCCAAATAATAGATCAGTTCCGCCTCAAAACGGTTCTCGTCATATTGTCCATCGGTGGTCAATTCCGAGAGGTTCTTGACGAGCCGTTGCTTGATGGTGTCATGACGGGATTTTTCAAAAGGTTCCACTTGTTCGAGCAGGCCTAAGATCAACTCAACACGATGCAACAGATCACGTTTCAAGGTCTGGCCTTCCTGGATGCGAAAACGATCCACCGTTTCAAGGGCGGCATTGAGCGTTTCTGTGATCTTGCCCACAAATTCCTCATCGTAATGCTGTTCAGGGGTATTAAAGATCCCTGGCATCCGGAAAAGCAGGGCTGCCATATCAGTTGAAGGCGCAACACCAAGTTCTTCTGAAATGTTGTTGATCTGTCGAAGGTAGGAAGCCACCACGTCGGCATCTATCTGGTTGACCGCATCGGTTGAGGTATCCGCAATGGTGATCAAAGCATCTACCTTACCTCTGAACAAACGTGAAGCTATTCTATTACGGAAATCCAATTCTGCAAAACGGAGTTCATTCGGAAGCTTTACCGCCAAATCGAGTTGCTTGCTGTTCAAAGTCCTGATCTCAACGGTGATTTTCTTGGTGTTGTAAAGGCTTTCGGCAATGCCATAGCCGGTCATGGAACGTATCATAACGAGGAAATTATTTCAGAAATACAAAAAAGACTGCCAATACCAGACACACGAAAGCGGCCAAGTGGTTCCAATGTAGCGATTGTCCTTTAAAGACAAAAAGCGCAAAAATGGTGAATACCGTCAATGTGACCACCTCTTGAATGACTTTCAATTGCATGAGGTTAAAAGGTCCGCCGTGTTCAACAAACCCGATACGATTGGCAGGAACCATGACGCTATATTCAAAAAAAGCGACACCCCAAGAGGCTAGAATGATAAGAATCAATGGCCAATCCGTAGTAATCTTCATTTCGTCCAACTTCAGGTGGCCATACCAGGCAAAGGTCATGAAAACATTGGAAACCACCAACATGATGACCGTCAGAAAACCTCTCATAGAAAACCAAATTAAAGTGGTGCAAAAATAGGAATTTTCCTGAAAGGCCAAAAAAAATGTTCAACTTCCCCAATTGTCGCGGTCGAGGCTTCGGTAATTGATGGCTTCGGCCAAATGCTCATACTGGATATGGGTTGACGCATCCAGATCAGCAATGGTACGGGCCACTTTGAGAATGCGGTCGTAGGCCCGAGCCGAAAGACCCAAACGCCGCATGGCACTGTGAAGGGACTCCTGACAGCGTTGGTCCAACCTACAATATTGTTGCAACAACTTGGTGGTCATCTGGGCATTACAATGGATACCCGGGTAGTCCGCATAACGAGTTTCTTGGATCTTTCGTGCCGCCACCACGCGTTTTCGAATGGCTGCACTCGGTTCTCCTTTGCGAACATCCGACAACTCGTTGTACGGTACGGGAAGCACCTCCACATGGAGATCGATGCGATCCATCAAAGGCCCCGAAATCTTGTTGAGGTATTTCTGCACCTCGCCTGGCTTGCAGACACACTCGCGATCAGGGTGATTGTAATAGCCACAAGGACAAGGGTTCATCGCAGCCACGAGCATGAAGTTGGCCGGGAACCTTACCGAAGAACGGGCTCGGGAAAGCGTAATTTCGCGGTCTTCCATAGGTTGACGAAGGATTTCCAAGGTGTGACGCTGCATTTCTGGAATCTCATCGAGAAACAATCAAAGTAAACCATAATTTGTATAAATCTATATTATTTATTTGTATTTCAATTATATAATAAATGAAAAATTACTACCTATTACATCATTATTCCTGTTTTTCAATCCTGAATTAGCATACAAAACAAGGCTGTATTTCACTTTTTACTACCCCTTGGATGTTTGCAAAATATCTACATCAATCTTGATTTTAATTATTTCCTAATTATTTGCATTTTTGATTTCCACCTAAAGACCTTGTAAATAATTGATATTTAGATTTTTATTTTGATTGTAATTCACGAAAAAACAGGCTATTTATTTGTCAAATGCTGAGCATAGAAAAACCCCAAACAATTGTGTGCTCAACATCTTTAACAAATTATTTTTCAGTAATTTAGCGTTATCCGCCTCTTGGATTTTATTGAGAATAGTAAGCACAATAGGCTACATACAATGCTCCATGAAGATTTTACCCATTATTTTCGCCCCCCAAAAGTGAACTTACCATTCTTTTTTCATTTACTTTTCTCTCTATTCTGCTATTTATAAATAAAAGTAGGTGTATATGAGAACAAGTAGAGCGTTAAGCGATGACACAAAGAAAAAGATTAGTGCCGCCATGAAGAACAGGTCGAAAAGCCAAACCCATAAGGCAAACATAAGCAAGGGGATGAAAACCTATTGGGAAGGCATACCCGACAAAGAAGATACGGATTTCACCTCAACAGGCAGGATTGTGTAAGGATGAGCGGGGGCGGAGTTTTTTAATGTCCCCTCCCTAAGAGACAAAAAGAATGCTTTTTAGTAAGCGTATTAGGGGCAAACAGATTGATGAAAAGGGGCTACAGGGCTATTCGGATTATTCTGAATAGCCTTTTTCTTTTTACCCGTGTTACATCGACCCCAAGACAATCCTTGATAACGGATAATAGCCTGACATCATCCTCTTCACCCCAAACGCTCAGCAATTGTTTGGCGGCAATCTTACCCAAATCTTCATCCTCAAAACAGAAAGCATCCACATCCATATTATACTCACCTTCTTTTTTCAAGGATTTCAACATTTCTTCCCCGAAAAACGTGGAACTTAATAAACGCCTGATATTCTGAAAGAATTGGTCTTTGTCGATGAGCATTGCAGTTGATTTTAATGCCACAAAGATAGGTAATTAGAAAACCCAACTTGTTTATCTCAGATTTTTTTTGTACTTTTGTAACACAATAGTAATTGATGAGCAACGAACATTTCCATAGGGCAAAGACGGAAAAGAACGATGAGTTTTACACAGGTTATAAAGACATCGTTAATGAGCTTATGCACTACCCCGACCAATTCAGGAACAGGGTGGTAGGGTGTAATTGTGATTACTTTGAAACCTCCAACTTTGTGAAAGTGTTCAAAGACTACTACCATGAACTTGGTTTGGCAGGGTTGATTGCCACCAACTATGATATTGGTCAGGGTGCTTATCATTACACGTACAACGGGCAAACTGAAACCATTGAAATGCTTGAAGGCAATGGGGATTTCAGGAGTGATGAGGTCAAAGGAATAATGTCTGATTGTGATATTATCGTTACCAATCCTCCTTTCAGCCTGTTCCGTGATTTTATCCAACAGATGACCAAAGGCAGCACTGAGGTTTTGGCCATTGGCAACAAACAGGCTGTCGGCTGTAATGACATTATCGGGCAGTTTCAGGATGGCAACTTGTCAATCGGATATGAGACCCCCAATGACTTTGCTCAGCCCAATTCGGATAAGAATATGAAGGGGCTTTGCCGTTGGTTTACGACATTCAAAACAAGACAGGTGTCTTTGGAAATGACTGAGAAATACGACCCTGAGAGATACCCCAAATATGACAATTACGATGCAATCAATGTCGATAGGGTAGCCGATATTCCACGGGATTACTATGGCGTTATGGGCGTACCCGCAACCTTCATGGACAAATACAATGATAAGCAATTTGAGATTGTCGGCATTGCAAACAGGGGCTATTCGCCTGAGTTGCTTACCAAGGTCTATGTAGATGAGCCAAATGCCAAAGACTTGAACGGTGCGGCCTGTATAATTGTTGACGGGAAACCAAAGGCACTAAGCACCCGTATATTCATTAGGAGAAAACGGGAAAACCAATCTCAAAAGTTCCTTGTAATCGGTCAGCCTGATGATGCAACATCAAATGTGATGTTCAATCTTATTCAGGATAACGAGGTTTTCACAGGTGTAACGAAATACAATGGAAAGATGGATTTCGTTGTCCCTGACACGTATTCAGACTACAAGAAGATGGATAGGAACGGCAATAAAATAGTGCCTGTTACAATATGTTGGTACACCAATATGAAATCCGACATAGGGACTAAGCCGTTGGAATTGAAAACGAAATACAATCCTGTTGACCATCCGAAATACGATGATATAGATGCCATCCACATAGATAAAGTAAAGAACATTCCCTGTGATTATTACGGGGTGATGAGCGTTCCCGTTTCTTATGTGGATTATTACAATCCCAATGATTTTGAGATTGTCGGAAAAGGCTCATTCCATTTGAAAGGCAAAAAGACTTGGCAACGCTATCTTATCAAGCGGAGAAAGGCCATCAGGAAAGCCAACAGGAAGGAAAGAAAAGTCAGACCTACAATAATTATAGTTTTTGGCAATTCAAATTACCAATTCGTTTGTAATTCTAATTACAGGCTCCATGACGCTGAGCATATCCCACGCCCGATGCCGATTGAACATCTGTATCTCAGGGGGTCGCCTATGCTCAGCCAACAAAAAAGGGAGGCTGCTTGACCTCCCCTTGTATGCGTAATGCCCCGATGCGCTAAAACGCCTCACAGAGCCATTGCTCAACATCCTCTTTATAGTTTTCGGTGCGCTCAACCAAGCCATCAATCAAGCTGATGAGCATATCCAAGTACACGCCCTCAACCTCCTTGATGACGCTGCCTTTCTTTATTAGTCTTACAATAAACAGGTCGCTACCCTCATCATATACGACCTCGACCCATCCTTTGTGCTTGAAGCCTTGGACTTTAAAGCGCAATCCGTTATTGATTGCAATTGGGGTATTGAAGCCCCAAGAGAAAACGACCATCGGGGCGGTCTTGAAGATGCTCAGGATATATTGTGCAAGTTCCATTGTTGTATGATTTAAGGGGAAGGGCGGTTGCTCTCCCCCCTGATTAGACATTGGTTAAAAGACTTGGATTAGGGTTTCCCATCTGAAGGAACGCCATTCGCCTTTTTCGACATCGAAATAAGCGGTGGTGGCGTAGTTTTCACGGCTTTCGCCTCTGCCATTGGTTTTAGCCTTGGCGATGTTGCCGCAAGTCGTACCCCAAGCCTCTCTGATTTCGCCATTCTTCTTGGCAAAGATGAAATGGGCGATGCCATTGGCCAACTTGGTTTTCAGTTCGTTAATCATGGCTGATTTGACAATGCCATTGTCAAGGCTATTGGTACGATAGGCGATTACCTTAGCACGGGTGGCAGTCATACCGTTGACGATTGCGATGTTGCTCATAACTTTGCAGGTGGTGGTGATTGAAGTGTTCATAGTGCTGTTGTTTTATGGGTTAATACTATTTGTTGTTTCTCTCTGTTTGACGATGCAAAGATATGACATTTATAATATACGTGTCAAGTTTTTAAGCAACTTTTTTTCATTTTTTTGCAATTTTTTTGATGCAACCTGAGTTATTGGCAACAAAAAAGGCGTTCACCCCTGAACGCCCCTTAAACAACAGCCATAACATTATGAAAAGAAGGCTATGCCGCCCTCTTTTCTGAGGGCTTATTATCGCCCAAAAAAAAGTCAATGGCTTCACAAAGATTGGTCAGTTCCTCGATTGATAAACCTCTGTTAAGCCCTTCAAGCAAGAATTGAAACGCCATACAAAGACCCAATTTGCCGTTAATAGCAATACTCAAATCAAGTTGTTTGTAGTCGTTAGCCTTGCGAAGGTGTAATTCACCTCCGTGCGTTTTTTTGTCGCCAACCTGAGCCAAAAAGAACAACTCGTCATTTCGTTTGATTGAAAAAACGTGCATTCCTGCATTCTCACTACAGACATTAGAAAACAACGTTGAATTGACTTCGAGATTAGGATAATCGTTCATAATCTCCTCGTTCAGTTCGTTCAGATTGCGCTTGTTGAACTTCTTGTTCTCTCCAACGGACTTTCCTTTAGTCCACTGCTTGTTTTGCTTTTTCATTTTTTTGCCTTTTTTTAAAGCATTGCTCATAATTTAAATTGTCTATCCGCCCTTTAGCGGTACATTAACCCGTGTTTTCGGGACGGCCACCGACTTCCGTGGCCATTTTGGTTAAATAATAATTATTGATTGTTTTGTCATTATCTGACTTTTGTAAATATACCTTTTTTTTTCGGGGAAAACAAATTGGCCTGCAAACTTTTTTGCGGTTTATTACATTTATAGCATATATGTCAAGAAAAAAAATTACCTTTGCCCCAAATTATTTTGTCATGGCAATAACAACAATCATTCATTTGGAACTTAAAGACACGGATGAGCATTACTATTTCGGCTCTCTGAAGGCATTAACAGATATGTTCGGGAAGGATAAGATAGGAATTGGTTACGCCTCGTTGCGGAATTACTTTTACGTAAACAGCGACCCCGAAAACAATAAGTTTACCAACAAATACGAAAATAAGAAGTGCATCATCCGCAAGGGTGATTTCATTCAGACCAAGACAAATAGGGGTCAGGGGCGAAAAAACAACCCTGATGAGTGATTGGATAAATGCTTATCTTTGCATCACGATTAAAAGCGATAGTATAGGACAATAAAGAAACACAAGATGAAGGAATTAAAAAAGGATAAATCAAAGACAATAGGGCAGATTTTTACACCTCAATATATTGTGGAAGAAATGCTTGATTATGTTGGGTATATTGGCTGCAATGTTCTTGGCAAACATATTATTGATAATAGTTGTGGCGATGGCGCATTTCTGAAATGTGTTGTTTCTCGTTATTGTTCAGAAGCCTTGAAACAAGGGAGGCCATTAGACGTAATCAAATGTGAGTTAGAGAAATACATTCATGGCATTGACAATGATGAGCAAGCATTTATTCAATGCAAACAAAACCTTAATCAGATTGCACTTTCTTTCGGGATTTCTGATATTAAGTGGGATTTGTACAATCAAAGTTCTTTATCCATGAAGAGTTTTGATGGAAAAATGGATTACGTTGTAGGAAACCCTCCTTATGTTAGAGTTCATAATCTCGATGACACATACAATGAGGTAAAGCAGTATCGATTTGCCAATGGTGGTATGACTGATTTATACCTTGCGTTCTTTGAATTAGGATTTAATATGCTCAATGATACAGGGCAATTGTGTTATATTACTCCAAGTTCTTGGTTAAACAGCTTGGCGGCATTAAATCTGAGACAATATATTCTGAGAGAACATAATCTTGTTTCATTGACTGACTTAGAGCATTTTCAGGCCTTCGACAATGCCACAACTTATACTTTAATTTCGCTATTTTCTAAGAGCAAAAAGAATAAGTATTTTGATTACTATATCTTCAACGGACAGACGCATAAGAGAGAGTTTGTGGATAGCGTTTCCGTAGAAGATTGTTACATCAATTCCTATTTTTATCTTGCTGACAAAAAGCAACTACAACTTGTTAGAGACATTAAGACTAAGCCATCGAAGAAATACGTGTCTGTTAAGAATGGATTTGCAACTTTGGCAGATGATGTTTTTATAGGTGAAGAGATACCAAGTTCAAACATCACAATTAAAGTGCTAAAAGCTTCTACGGGGAAATGGTTTAATTGCCTTTTCCCCTATGACAGAAAGGGCAAATTGCTATCTCCTGAGATTGCCTTATCGGCTCCTTCTGTTAGAGAGCATTTCTCTCTCCACAAACAAGATTTGTTGAAGGGTAAGAAGGAATATCCGTCTTATTACGAGTATGGAAGAACCCAAGCCATTCAGGATGTTTGGAAAGATAAAATTGCCATTAACGCCCTAATTAGGACGGAAAATGATTTAAAAGTAGAAATTGTAAAAGAAGGTCAAGGGGTTTATAGCGGATTGTATATTATCAACAACGATGTTATTATTCCATTTGAAGATATTATTGGCATTTTGACCACAAAAGACTTCGCAAAATACGTGAGTTTATTAAAGAAGTATAAGAGTGGTGGCTATTATACATACAACTCAAAAGATGTAGAACAATATATCAATTATATGCTAACATATAAATCAAATAAGAATTATGATGACCAACCAAGACTTTCTGAACACAATCTTAGGCTCTTTTAAATCTTTTGTGTCTATTGGCACTTCAAGGAGTACTGCAAAATTAAAGCCTCTTCATGGTGCTATTGCCCGTGATATTGCATCCAAATTGGGTCGGGATTATGTAATTAAATCTCAGGGATATGGTGATGACCGAGAGGCAAACATCAATGGTCGGTACATTGATAAGATGGTTGATATTACAATTTTGCATAGAGCCACATTTAAACCCGTAGCGGGTATAGCCGTAAAGTTTGTAATGCAAAACTATTCTCAAAACTCAAATAATTACTTTGAAAATATGTTGGGCGAAACGGCTAACATTAGAACCGCTAATTGCCCATATTTCCAAATCTTTATTATTCTTGATAAACTCCCATATTATCAGAATAGTGGGACGATTTCAAAGTGGGAAGAGTTTACAGACCACAACATTTCAAAGTACTGCAAATTGTCTTTTGATGACACAGACTTGTTTTATCACACCCCTAACAAAACACTCATTTATGTAGTTCATATAACGCCCGAAATAAATGCAAACACCATCCACACAAAAGACGCATACCTTACACATTATCGGATAAACGAACCTTCAATTAGGCTTACCAATCACAATTATCCGAGTATTAAGGTAAATGGCACTGTGATTATGAATGACTACGAATTATTCATTGAAAAGGTTTATCACACTATTATGGCAAGATAGGTATGGAAAGATACGTTTTCCAACTCAAAGTAAATGAAGAACAAAAACGTTATTCTATTGGCTTGGTTGATTATTCGATTGCAAATCATCCAATAACTGATATTTTTGCCAATGACCCTGATGGAAAGAAAAGGCAGCGTGAGTTTAGATACACAGGAACGTTGGGGGAGGTGGTTTTTGCTGATGCCTACGGGCTTCCCCGCCCGTCTCGTTCTTTTGGAGCCGTTGATGGTCAAGACTATGGTCAGGATTTTTTGCTCAAACTAAACGAGGAATTGTTTTCTATTGACATCAAATCCATGCACCGAAAAAGCAATTATTTCAAAGCAAATTATGTTTTAAACATACCTGCTTATCAGATGCAGAAAGAGTTTAGTTTGACCGACTATTATTTCTGTATCAGTTTTCACGAGGATAACGGCATCACGTTTGCCACTTTTCTTGGATATATAAAAAAGGAAGATGTTCTTGAAGGCAAGATTGGCGACTTGTTCAAAAAGGGTACAAAAAGAATAAGAGAGGACAACACCGATTTTACTTTTATGCGTGATACGTATGAAATAATGTTCAAAAACATAGAGCCTCCTCATGTAACAAATGCAATAAAAAATAAAAGTGGTTTTAAAGAGGTAATAATCCATAAAGGATATAGAGAAAACAACATATACTAATTATCCAATCAATTACAATTGAAACTCTTTCTTTACCCTTTGGACGGTGCTGTTAGAGACCTTACAAAGTTTGGCGACATTGCGGATTGAATAACCCTTTTTCAGGAGGCTGATAACCTCTCCATATTCTTCTTTCTTCTGCTCCTTTGTCTTGACTGACCCTTCCTTACGACCAAGTTTGCCGCCATTGGCAATATAATGGTTGCGTCCTGAGTTCAGGCGGAACTTGATGTTCTCCCTTTCCAATTGGGCACAAGTGCTGAGCGTTGCAATCATAATGGGCGCAAAGATGGAAGGCTCCCCCTTGTCATCGAGCAAGGTTATCTGTTCCTTCTGCATATAGAGATTGATTTTGGCATCGACCAACCCCTTGACGGTTTCCAAAACCTCATATACATTTCGCCCCAAACGGCTCAACTCCGATACAAGCAACATATCTATATGCTCAGCCTTGCAATACTCCAATGCCTGTTGAAGGAGGGGACGCTCAGCGTTTTTCTTTGCTCCGCTTATTTTTTCCTCATAGACCCTAACAACGTCCATTTTGGCGTATTTGGCATATTCTGTCAGGTCGGCAACCTGTCTTTGGGTGTTCTGTCTGTCATTGGTGCTGCTTACACGGGTATAGATAACTGCTTTCATTGTTGGATAGTTTTTATTGGTTAGACGCTGCAAAGATAGCACTAATTTTAATTGTATGCAAATAAATCAAAGAAAAAATTGAGTACAAAATTAAAATTGTATTCAAGTGGCCTGTGAGATTTTTTTGAATACATTCATTTTTTGAATAAGATACAGATACTTTTTGGTAATTTTGTCGCCAAATAATTTGTTGCTATGGCGAAAAGAAAGATTACCTATTACCCTGACTTATCCATTAGGGAAAATGCTGAGTTGAACAATTGTTCTCAGGATAATATCAGATACTACATAAAAGCTCATGGCATTGATAGGAGAAATGCCAATCGTGAAAAGATAATTCAGGCGATAAAAGACTACCTGAAGGAAAACCCTGATGCCAAGATTTCCGATATAGCCAAGGCCACCAATATAACTGAAATGACAATCAGGAAGTATTGGGATGCTGCCAAGGGAACTGATGGCGTTATTGGGATTGGCAAAAGAAAAACGCCAAAGACTAACATCGCCAAACTTAACCTGAGCGCATCCGTATTTAAGGACATTTTCAGGATTGAGGATTTTGATTTGGATATTGTTGAGCCGTTTATCGGTGAGCCTGTTGCCGATGAAATCAAAAAGCAAGGCCATAATCCCATCTATCCTGAAGGAGGGCTGTTTGCCATCGACCTGAAAAAGGAAAACGACATTGTTTCAATCCCGCCATATATCAATGAGGATTTAGTAAACCATTGTTTTTCGGTGTATAAGAAAAAGATGGCTTTGCTGTTGCCTGTTGAGGGGCTGAGCGACATAAACACACACCAAGCCTTATTCAAGCCCCACACCCCAATTAAAATCCATGTATATAATGACAAACCTTATATGTGGGTCGTATGGGAACGTGGCAAGAATGGCAATACCGAAATAGGTTGGATTGCTCAGCGAGGCAGAAAAGCGGGAATAACCAAGGTGGCTGAGCATAAACAGGACGATTGGAAGGATGAAGATTATGAGATTACCCTATTGGATGGGGTCAAGTTCAAGATATACAAGTTCTATGAGTACCGACTGAAAGACATCGTTCAATTCCATAGCCACGCCCTACTTGAAAACCAAATGATGAGCAATCATTATAACTGCATTGTTACGTTTAGGGGCGTTGAGTTTTATGGCTTTGAAATGATGTATTCAGCCATGAAGTTCTTGGAACATCCTGAGCCTCTGAAAAAGATGATGGCCGCTTCAAGTGCTCTCAAGGCAAAAATGATAAGTCAGGAATACCGAAACCTATATTTCAATTCTGAGTTTAAGGAAAGGCGATACAGGGTTTATATCTTAGCCCAACTATTCAAGTATTTGTCTGTCAAGGAATATCGGGATAGGCTAAGGGAACTTAGGGGGCAAACATTGGTTGAGTGTCCTAATGGTCATGGCACATCGGCTGAGGCCACACAAAACCTTGATACCAACATATTCTATGGCCGCAATTACTCAGGTCGTTTTACGATGCTGATAAGAGATATGATGCTGCCTTTGGAGGATGCAGCCATAGCGAAGAAAGAAGCGGAATTGGGGCGAAAACTAACCGATGCTGAGCAAGATAAAGTGATTTTGGATGTGTGTAATGAGGTCGGGGAAAAGTATGAAAACCTCCCCCAAGTCAAGGCCGATACTGATGGGGTTATTGACTACATAAAAGACCCCAAGAACGGGATTTCCTTGAAACGCAAGAAACTGAAACCCTATGCTAAACCCGTAATTGATAGGCTGAGCAAGGCCATTGTATTTGATTTCGATGGTTGTTTATTTGATACCTCAGTTGATGATGAGGTCAGGAAAAACGCAAAGGGGAAACGTAATTGGGACGCAATCTATAAACTCATTCCTGATTACAAGTTGTATGATGGTTGGCGTGATTTGCTGTCATGGGCAAAGAAAAACAAGGTCAAGATTGGGATAATATGTGATGCTCAGCGTGAACTTGTAGAAAAGACCATGCAGCACTTCAACCTTCCGTATGATGTCGTTATTGGATTTCAGCCATATCTTGACTATCCAAACCCAATCAGGGGAAACCAACTGCAAAACAAGTTGGGAATAAGGGAAAAGCAAGTCATATACATTGGAACTAATAAAGATGCTGAGAAACAAGCCCGTTGCAATCAATTCAAGTTCGTTGGTGGAAAATGGGGTGATGACGGGGTTGCAGATTTGGATGCGCCTTTGATTGATAGCCCAAAAGAAGCAATTGAGATTGTCAAGGCGTTGAGCATTTAAAACAAGAAAGGCGACCCAATTAAGAGCCGCCTTCTCGTTCCATAGGCTTTTCTGCAACGTAAATAATGTTCACTTGTATCTTGACACGCAAAGATAAGACTATTTTTGTAATCTGCAAGCAAAATAATAAGGCGACCTGAATAAACAAGCCGCCTTAAAATCTCAGTACCCAAAGAGTGTTTGTGCAAGGGTCTGCAAAGATAATTATAATTGTTGGATTGCTCATCGCTCATCATCCAAGTAACAATCATAATCTCCCAATCCCGCCTGCTCCTGTAACGCCTCTATGACCGCCAAAATCGCCTCTACACGCCCTTTCAGGGAACGGATGTAGTCTTTTATCTCCTTTGGGTCGTTTGCCACGTAATAGCCGTTATTTGAAGCCATGAGGCAACTTATCAAGTTGTTTGTCCTGATGTGGTTGATAATCTTTCTTGTTCTCGTTTCGTTGAGGTCATACCCGTATTCACGCATCTTAGAACACATCATTCGATTGGTGATTGCGTTATCTCTTCCTATCTTTCGTTGGAGGCATTTAACCATAATTGGTAGTAGTGTTTCCTGTTCATACTCTGTCAATGAACCTGTTTCATTCTCAAATCCTATTATCATAAGCATTTGTCTTTTTCTATAAATAGTTGGTAAGTTTAGAAAAGACAGAAAGCATTGAAGATTTGGTAAACTATTTACCAATTCTTATAGGTTTTTCAACCTAATTGCCATTGTGATTGAAAGATGTAAGAATTGAATTATCGTATCTGATTGTTTCCCGTCTCATGAGACGGATTGAAAAACATCTTTCAAGATGGTTTTCATTTCTCCCTTGATTTTGATTTGACTGCTCAGCATTAGTGCTGTATGATACGAGTTTATTATTTAAGTAATTGATATATAATATTTTATTTATTAAATATTATATTATTATTTAATTATAATTTTTAATTTTCTATAATATCTCCATTCTCTTTATTATCTATACTTGTTGCCGATTTTTGCTGAGGTTCGGATGAGGTTTTTGCTGAGGTTATTGCCAAGGATGCCTGTTTCCCCGCCCAATCTTTTCCCTGCCATGCAAAATTATGGTCGTAATTGGATGTGGTTATCTTATAATCAGGGTTCTTTATGCAATCTTCAATGGATATATCCTCGTATTTCTTGAATGTATCAAAGTTTACCTTGTATTTACGTGATGATTGCTTTACGCCTTTTCCCTGTTGCTGTGGGATAAAGTCAATTATGCCCCTGTTGAGCAATGCGTCCAATGCACCATTTAGGGTTGTCCCGTGTTTCAGATTGGTTTCCGCCTCCATATCGGCATTGGAACGGAAAAACCAACCCTCTTTATCTGCATACTTGGAGGATAATTGAATGAGTGTAACCAATAATTCCCTGCAATTTCTATCAAGACAAAGATAGAGATTGGTGGGGACTTGAATAAAATTGTAATCTGCCATCGTATATTAGTTTTTCCCCTAATATACTAAAAAAATCTGAAAAAAACAAACGGGTTATATCAACGGGATTGAATTGTTCATTATGATTGGTCGGTATCGTTCTTTGTCCCGTATTTCTCAATTAGGTCTTTGCCTTTTTTGTTCGTTGGCAAGTATTTAATTTGATACCTGTATGCTTCAAGTTGCTCCCTTATCCTAAATATCTGTTCTTCTTTCTGTTCTTGGGTTAAACTCTTTTTATGCTTTATTTTATCTATCCTATTATACAAGCGTTTCCGTTCTTTACATATTTGTTCGTAACTTGCATCCTTAACAACAAAGGGTTCAAAAGTTTTGCCTGTTCGGTATCGTTTATCATATTCTTGATGATACCTTTTTACTCTTTCTCCACGCTCTGACATGGGTAACAAATCAGCATAAGGAAACACCCCGATTGAAGTTTTCTTTTTACGCTCAATATAATCCAAAACGGACACTTCATCTTTGAAAACAACACAGTCATGAGCCTCATAATACTTTATTCCATCTTCTATGCTATTCCATACTAATCTATCTTCAACAGCCTTTTCGTATTCCTTTTTAGCCTTTTCTATATCTATTCCCAATTCCACCATCTCATTTAAATATCGTTCTTTGTTTTCAGGTGTATTCCATTTTCCAAGTCTCACACGTCCTTCTGCCATTCTATCCTCTCTTTCCGATGGCGTTTCCTCTTCTTCACATTCTCCATTAAACAATGTCGTGGTCGAATATCCACAAGCGAGGTACCACCCTGTGAAAACAATTTTCTTTTTCTCATCATCATATTTCAAAAATTGGTGGGCAGGCCTATCCTCCAAGGTTGGCACTATATACTTTCCTTTCATTCTAATAGGATTATAAATGGCCATATCAACTTTCTCGTTTACATATTCAATCCTAATAATAGTAGATGTTTTGTCCGAATTATATAGAACAATTCTTTGTATTACCGATTGCATTAAAGCCTTGGCCTTGACATAATCATCAAGATTATCAATTTTCACAAACTTTTCTTCGAGCGATATAAGCATCTTTTTTTGTTTCTTCAATCGGTCAATAGACACTTCATAATCAAGTATTTCCCCTCTTTTTTCTTTTATTTCCTTTTCTTCATTATCGATGGCTTTATCGTATCGGGCAACCCATTCTGTATCATCAGGGCGTTTCGCTTGCTGAGCAATCATAAAACCAATGCTTTTATTGTTGTTTTCTATATCCTCATTGGCTTTCTTTATAAGAGATTTGTATGTTTTAATCTTATCTTCGATGTCTTTTAGTTTTGTTTTATCAACGGAAAAGAAATCACTGAAAGGGGTTTTCGCTCCAAAAGTAACATCTGAATAAACCCGTCTTTTGACAATACCCATCAAAATTGCTTCAATATTTTGTCTCCTTACCCATCGCAAACCGCATCTGTTATTCTTTCCGTATTCATAAGAGGAACAATAGTACATATCGCCATACCCACCATCATTATGACCATACATTTTCCTACCGCAAACACCACAAAACATTAGGCCACCAAGTAAATATGGATGTTTTGCCGTACTAACATTTGTTCGAAATTGCTTTAGTTTCTTTTGACACCCGTCCCAAAGTTCTTTATCCACAATTGGCTCTATCGGATATTCTACCCCATGATACCTCCTTATTCCTATATACCATTCATCTTTCAGAACTCCGCTAACCATTCCATCCGACCAAATCACATCTTCCCTGCTATATACATTTCCCGTCCTATCTCTATACTCTCTCTTATAACCTTTGAATAATTCAGGATGTTCATATCTGTATTTATTTGCAGTAGGGTATTTTTTTGAATTAAGATAATCTCTTATTTCGGCAATGGAATAGCCTTTATTTAGGTACAATTCAAATATGGTTTTTATCATCCCATCTCTTTGCTTATCCCTAACAATTACTTTCTCATTATCTTCATTGTATTCCCATTTATAGCCATCTTTCAAATGCCCAACAAAATAACCTTTTTCAGCCTTAGCGTCCCTGCCCCTTGTTGTTCTTGAGCGTATTCTTTCACGCTCAATCTCAACACTTCTTGCGCCTCCGTATAATGTCATAATACCATCATCATTCTGTTTGTGCGTATCGGGGTCAATAGTCCATATATCATAGTCCGCAAAATACATGGGTATCTTGGGGACAATACTCAACTCATCTATATAATGGCTTACCTTTGTCGCCCTTCGTGTTAAACGGGATAGTTCCAAACAGAAAATCGCATCAGGCTTTCTAATAGTAATCTGTTCTTTCAATTGAACTATACTATCCCTATCGTGTTCTTGCTCATCATAGCCCGATATTTTCTCACTAAAAAAATCGTGTCCTTCTCTTTCATCAACTATTAAATAACCCTTTTCTTCCGCAATGCGTTGCAACATATCCTTCTGAGATTGCGTATCTTGCTCAGTTGTACTTACACGAATTAGCCCGAAAGCTCGTTTTAGTTTCTTTGCCATACACCTATTCTTATTTAAAGTTGCTGCAAAGGTAGTAAAAACTTTTGATAATTACTCTCTATTCATATTATTTAGAAAAAGCACCCCATTATTGGCGAGCGAGATTTCGCCTGGCTGGGGAAAGGAGCCACCCCCACATAGGCCGGCATCGGAGATGGAATGATGTGGACTTCGGAATGGCCTCTGGGTTAGCAAGGTTCTATTGCGGCCCATCAAACCCGCCACTGAGTGGATCTTGGTGGTCTCCAACGCCTCTGCAAGTGTCATTGGAGGGAGGATACCCGGCAAACGCTTGGCCAGCATGGTCTTTCCTGAACCTGGACTTCCAATAAGAAGGACATTATGAGAGCCAGCAGCGGCAATTTCCAACGCACGCTTAATGGATTCTTGCCCCTTCACGTCTTGAAAGTCGCATAGGCAGACCTCATCGTCCATCGCCAATGACAGGTCAACGTGTTCAGGTTCAATGCTTTTTGAACCATTCAAAAAATCAACCACCTGACTAAGGTTTTCGGCACCAATAACTTCCAGACCATCTACTACCGCTGCTTCTCTGGCGTTTTCTTTGGGAATGACAATTCCCTTAAAACCTTCGTTTTTCGCCTGGATAGCCATAGGCAACACTCCCCGAATCGGGTTGAGGGTGCCATCAAGGGAGAGCTCGCCCATGATGACATACTGTTCAAGCCTCGAGGCATCCACCTGATTGGAAACCGCCATAACCCCAACAGCCAGCGGAAGATCGTAGGCAGCGCCTTCCTTGCGAATATCGGCAGGCGACATGTTGATGGTGATTTGTTTCCTAGGAAACTTGTAACCCAAATTGGAAAACGATGCCATGATTCGTTGATAGCTTTCCTTTACCGAGTTGTCGGGGAGTCCCACGAGGAAAAACTTGATTCCTTTTTTGGAATCCACTTCTATGGTCACAATAATGGCATTAATGCCGATTAAAGCACATCCAAATGTTTTTACTAGCATAACGATATAATTTTGTTTCGGCAACAAAGTTATATTAATTACCTATATATTAATATATGATACAATAAAAATTTTTAAAAATCTTGTCAAAAACCAACAAACCGCTATCTTTGCAACCAAAAGCAAAGCCCATGGAAAAAGACAAAAAAAGCATTGAACGCGAAGTATTTGACCTGCTCATCAAGAGGAAGATGACCTTTGCCTCGGCAGAGAGCTGTACTGGAGGCAACATTGCCCATCAGATCACCCTCATCCCGGGAAGTTCGGAAGTGTTCAGAGGGGGAGCGGTCACCTACGCCACACCTACCAAGACCAAGGTGCTCAAAGTGCCTGCCAAAACCATCGAACGCTACGGCGTAGTAAGCCGACAAGTGGTAGAAGCCATGGCCACGGGGACCCGGAAACTGATGGAAGCGGATTTTGGCATCGCTACCACAGGCGTGGCAGGACCCGGTGGTGGAACAGCGCAAACGCCAGTGGGTACCGTATGGATCGGCATCGCAACGCCCTCAGGGGTCAGTGCACAATGCTTCCATTTCGGCAAAGGACGTCGCAAAGTCATCAACCAAGCAACCGAAGCGGCATACCAGATGCTCCGTGATGCGCTGCTTCAGCCATAATTACTTTTTAGGTTTGTACCGAGAATCCAAGAAAAGACCTTGTAAATCCTTGATTTCCATCAACTCTTGGAGGCTTGTTTCATGGGCATCCATAAAGGTCCTCACAATTTGAAGTCCAAGGTATTCACCCAACCTTGGAGGAGCCTCATGGCTGTATTCATTGGTAAACGGACCATCTGCCAGAAAGACACGAAACACTTCCAAATCAGAGGAATAGAGATATTGGTTACTTACCATGTCAGCCCAAAGATTCCCCTCATTCGCCTCAACCCAGCTGGTTTGTTCTGACGAATAACCCAGCAAAACCGAGTCTGTAATTGGGGGATACATTGCTTCAACAAAGTAATCGATTCTTCCTGCCCTTACCATTTCCTCCAACAAGCAACCCTGTTTGGCATCTTGATCCAAGTACGTATCAAACAACAACTGGCCAAGATCTTTGGCCAAGGTTTCCAGCGTGGTCCGACGAGCCCGATACTGGGGCATGCCTATCTGTTCATAGATCACATCACCATTGAGATACCAGTCTAGCGAAATTACCAGCGCATCACCTGCAAACAACACCGCAGGAATGTCAGGGTTAATACCCGACACACAGGTATAAATATGAGTGGGCAAAGGAATATCCGGATAATACAACTGAAAATGACCATAAACCGCTTCAACAATAGCACTGACCTCGTTGAGATTAGGAAAAGTTTGTTTCACCGTTTGGTACAAGTGGACACTGAAAGGATCAACGGCAAAACTTTTCAGATAATGGACGGCTTCAGGGTTGTCCAGGTCACCGTCAAGAAAAGGAAGGTATTGTGGCTGTACAGACTTCAAGCCTTCCTGAAAATTGGAAGTGTCGAGACCAAACAAAACGTCCTCATATCGATCGAAGAAAAGGCTTTTCACAGGCGGAGTTTCCACCAACAACTTTTTTTTGTACGCTGGGGTTTCCGGACCACAAGCCGAAAGGAACAAGACGGCAACCAGCATCAAATCCACATGTTTTTTCAACAAGTTCATAATTCAATTGATTCTCTTGCAAAAATAACGATTAGTTTTTCAAAAAAATACTGTATATTTGCAGTTTATTAAAGAAAATATCATTCAATTCAAATAACTGATTATGAATCAAGCTATTCCAGCATCCCAACTTGTTTTGAACAATGAGGGAGCAGTCTATCATCTTGGGCTTCATCCCGAGGAGCTCGCCGACGATGTCATTCTTGTGGGCGACCCAGGGCGTGTTGACACCATCGCTTCACGCTTTGAGAAAATTGAGGTAAAGCGGCAAAATCGCGAGTTATGGAGCCGCACGGGGTATTATAACGGAAAAAGAATCACCGTATTGTCTACCGGCATGGGCACCGATAATCTCGACATCGTCATGAACGAATTGGACACCCTGGCCAATATTGACTTGAAGACCCGTATGCCCAAAGAAGAACATCGCACGTTGAATCTTGTTCGCCTTGGCACTTCTGGTGCTTTGCAGGCTGATATCCCGGTGGAAGACAGCTATGTAGCCACACGATATGCCATCGGTTTGGACGGATTGCTTTATTTTTATAAAGGAAATGAGACGGCGAACGAAACAGCCATGCGCGATGCTTTTATTGAACAAATGGCATATCCCAAAGACCTCCCAATGCCTTACGTGGTCGAAGGTTCACAAGAATTGTTCAACCGGCTTGGACAAGGATATTTCCAAGGACTTACGGCAACGGCACCAGGCTTTTACGGTCCTCAAGGCAGAACGTTGAGGATGCCGTTGGCCTATCCCGAAAACAACCGCAAGATTGAAGCATTCCATTACCAAGGATGGCGTGTCTGCAATTTTGAGATGGAGTCGTCAGCGTTGTACGGCTTGGGGAAAATGATGGGACACCGCTGCCTGACCATCTGTGCCGTGATTGCCAATCGCGTGAGCGAACAATTCTGCACCGATTACCACCCTTATATCAACAAGCTTATCACAAACACTTTGGACCGTCTTTCGGATTGATTTGGACAATTCGTCGATTTTTTTTTCGTTTTTTTCGCTCTTTTTGAAATCCGTATGGAATAAATACGTATTTTTGCAGCGAATTATGTAAAGACTACATTATAAATTTTATTATTAATAACACTAAAATCACTAACAAATGAAAAAAGCATTCATTACTCTCTGCGTCATCGCGATGACGACTGTGTCAGTATTTGCTGCTAGCGGCAATGAAAAGCCCCGCTACTACACTCCTCGCTGGACTCAAGGTTGGTTCATTGACTTGGCCGGCACTTACAGCATTTTTGCCTCAAACGGTTCAGCTTATCACAACATGAGCACCTATTACGGTGGTTTCAATGCTGACCCCAACATCAAACAGCATCAGTTTGGTTTCTCCGCCAAAGCCGGTAGAAGAGTGAGCCCTAGCGTAGCCGCCAGAATCGGATACGATCGCCACAAAGCTTCCAACATGAACGGCAAGGATTTCATGTACAAAGACATGTACCTGGATATCATGGAAAGCCCGCTGGATTTCTTCTTTGGCTACAATCCCAAACGAATCTACACCTTGTGGGTTTACGGTGGTGTTGGTGTTGTTGCTTGGGACAAAACCACAGCCAACCGTCCTTACAACCTCTTAATCCACTGGGGAAATTCCAATGTTGAACTTGGTTTCCGTGGTGGTCTCATGAACAACTTCAGACTCAGCAACAGCCTCGATTTCCACATCGATGCCACAGCCGTTGTCACCAGATGGAGCCTCGACACCAGCACTCCTGGCCATTATGGCAATCCTAACTGGCACAGAGGTCACTTCGATTTCTCTGGCATGGTTGGCCTGATGTGGTACCTTGGTGGTCGCACACTCGATGTGGCTACCACTGAAGAGATTGTTTCCGGTGACTGCTCCAAGCAGGAAGCCAGAATCAACGAGTTGATCGACCAAGTCAACGGCCTCCAGGACGAACTTGACGATTGCCGCAAGAACGGCACCACCGTTCACGACACCGTTTACGTCACTCGCCAAGGCGAAGTCATCAGCTATCCTTTCTCAGTGTTCTTCAACAAGGGTTCCTACGAATTGAGAGACGGCAGAGACCGCATCAACTTGCAGGAGATTGCCCAGGCTGCCATCAACCACAACCTCGTTGTCAATCTGAGAGGCACTTGCGATGCCGCTACTGCCTCAGCCGCTTTCAACAAGACCCTTGCTGAAAACCGCTGCAACAAGATCAAGAACGAACTCGTGAAGATCGGCGTTCCCGCTGACAACATTGTTATCAATGCCGTTGGTGGTGTTTCAGAACTCAAACCCGCCGAGTACGACCGTCGTGTCTTTATCACCTTCTCAGAGAAATAAACAGAGATACAACTGAACCAAAACTAATTTTAAAGTGAAAAGAATCATTCTTGCGATCGGAATCTTGTTTGTGACGCTTGCCGGTTCGGCCAGCAATGTGGAAAATGACAGCATTCGCTATCTCGCCTCCACCTTAGGGCAAAACTGGTTTGTCACAGCAAACGGGAGCATCAACTGGTGGCAAGGATCAGACCGTAATCCTAACGGAAACTACACCACTCTGAATGGACCAACCTTCGGTGGTGGAGTTTCCGTTGGAAAATGGATTACCCACAACCTTGCCATACGCTTGAGCTACGATATCCATAGAGCGCACAGCTATATTGATGGGTTACACGTCAGCCGACCTAATTTGCAATTCCTTTTCAAGGAAAATCCGGCTCCAGACGCCAATGGCTACTATCCCACCTCTTTCATGTACCACAATCTGCATGGAGAAGTCTTGCTTAGCCCCATTGACCTTATCCAAGGGTATTACGACGATCGGTTCTATACCCCTGTCGTTGCTTTGGGAATGGGTTTGGCTTGCATTTCGGAACACACCTTCGTAACCCAGACTTTCATCGAGTCTGGCTTTGGCAAAAACCGGAACTACGAACCCTCCGCCAACATTGGTCTGATCAATAATTTCAGATTAAACAAAAACTTTGATCTTGCCCTGACAGCGATGATGACAGGAACAAGATTCAGTGTTGACAGTTGGGGATATGAATATCTCGATGAACCCAACAAAGTGCGCTCAAGAGTCGTTGATCTCAACTACTCATTGTCTATGGGAATCACTTGGAATCTCAGCGGTAGTGACGAGTACGGCAGCCGCATCTACGAATTGCCCCATAATTACTCCAAGGAAATGAAGGAGATGCGTGAACGCATCAGAAACTTGGAAATGGAGTTGGATGATTGCCTCCGCAATCCTCAAATCGTCCCCGATACGGTCTATGTCAACAACATCATTGCCGATACCGTACAAGAGATTGTAAGTTTCCCATTCTCTGTTTTCTTCCACATTGACTCTTATCAATTGATGTCAAGAAGAGACTTGGTCAACCTACGCGAAATTGCCAGAGTGGCCATGGAAAAAGGCTGGAAGCTCCGCCTGAGAGGTTCTTGCGACAGCGCGACCGCCACACCGGAATACAACCAGCGCCTTTCCGAGAACCGCTGCAACAAGATCAAGCTTGAACTCATGGACATGGGAGTCCCCGAAGACCAGTTCATTCTCGTCCCTGTTGGAGGCGTAAAAGAACTTGACCCGACGGAATACGACCGCCGTGTATTGATCGAATTGGTAAAAGAAATCAAGTAAGGAATTACACAGATTGAAACGGAAAAGCCGACGGAAAACCGCCGGCTTTTCTTTTTTTTACCTTATTATTATAAAATTATTATTATCTTTGCTTTGAAATACGATTGTAAACAAACTAATACCTATCAAAATGAAAAAGTCATTCTTACTGATTGCCATGCTGCTGATGTTTGGCAGCACGCTGTTTGCCCAAGACCTGGATCTGGGTATTAAGGTGGGTTATCAAACGCCAAATCTCTCCTACAAAAAAACAGACATCAAATCCGGTTTCCAAAACCATCTTACCTTTGGTCTTTTCGGTCGTGTCGAATATGGCAACCTTTACGTTCAACCCGAGGTGCTGTATTTCAAGACCAACAACATCTTCTCCTTGGATGTTGCCAACACCAGCCAGACCTGGCTTCCCGAAGAAACTGTGACCTTTACCTTGAACGAAGCGAATCTCCAAGTCCCGATCCTGGTCGGTTACAAGTTCCTTGATTTGACTGTGGCCACCCTTCGTGCCCAAGTGGGTCCGACCGCCAATTTCACCTTGGCCAGCACTACATTGTTCGATAAAGAATTCAAACTGATCAACGATGACGACCCGCAAAACATTCAAGAAATGACACTTGAAGATGATTCCAACATCATCGACACCAAGAGCATTGCTTGGGGTATGCAAGTGGGCCTCGGTGCTGACATCTTGGGTAAAATCACCCTTGATATCAATTACAACTTCGGCCTTAGTAAGATGTTTGGTGGTCTGAACAACACCACATTGGGCAATTACTTCGACTTCAACAATGTCGACAACACCAAGCAAAGCCTGTTTATGGTGACTGTTGGTTATAAATTATTATAATCCAATGAGTTACATCTGTAACAGAGCTAACTTGGCAGCACAACTGCCCGCAAAATCCGTCGCCGTTTTCACTGCAAACGAACTCTTGCCGCGAAACGGCGACGAGTTTTTTCCCTTCCGCCAACAGTCGGACTTCTATTACCTCACCGGCATCGACGCCGAAAACGCCTATCTGCTCATTGCCCCCGACTACCCGGATGAAAGCCTGCGCGAGGTGCTTTTCATCGAACCCTACGATGAAGTGAAAGTCACCTGGCAGGGTGAAATGCTCGATGCTAGGCAGGCCACTGAGATTTCGGGGATAAAGACAGTCAAGGACAGCGATGCCTTTTGGATGACCTTGAACGATATTGCTTTTTCGGGATATGGGGATAGGATATTCCTCAACAGCTACGAATATCCAAAATATGAATGTCCTGTTGAGACCATCCAGCAACGTTTCAACAAGCAGGTCAAAGCACGTTACCCCATGCACCAATATGGTCGCACGGCTCCAATTCTCAATGCATTGCGAATGGTGAAGTCGAAGGACGAAATCAATATTACGCAACAAGCTTGCGACATCACAGCCAAAGCCTTCCGACGTTGCTTGGAAACCGTTAAACCTGGCTTATACGAATACGAAGTTCAGGCTGAGATCGAATACATTTTCAAGCGCAACAATGCCTCCGGCCACGCTTATGCACCTATCATCGCTGGGGGGAAAAATGCCTGTTGCCTGCATTACTCGAAAAACCAGAGCTTGCTCCATGACGGCGACTTGCTGCTCTTTGACATCGGTTGCGAATATCGCAATTACTCGTCCGATCTCAGTCGCACCATCCCTGTCAACGGCAAATTCACCGAGCGCCAGAAACAGTGTTACAATGCCGTGTTGCATGTGATGAAAGAAATCACAAAGCTCTACCGTCCGGGCCATTGCATCAACGAGATCAACGAAACCACCCATAAACTGATGGAACAGGAAATGATCCATCTAGGACTATTTACCGAAGAGGACGTCAAACGCCAAAACCCCGAAAAGCCGTTGGAGCGCAACTACCTGATGCACGGCATGTCACATCATATCGGTTTGGACGTACACGACAGCATCGATAAGTTCAAACCCTTTGCCCCAGGCATGATCCTTACCTGTGAACCAGGAATCTATATCAGGGAAGAAGGGATTGGCATCCGAATCGAAAATGACTTGCTCATCACCGAAAGTGATCCTATCAATCTGTTTGAAGGACTACCCACCGAAATCGAGGAGATCGAAGCGGCGATGCAACGCTGAGTCGGTAATGACTGGCAACATTTCCAAATCGCTGCGCAAAACCTTGTGCGTATTGAACAGCTGCTTGAACAACCAATTGCTCAGGCGGCTGTTCATGATTTCGGCCAGTTGCTTTGCACTGAGTGGAAACGTTTCATCCAATACCAACATGTTGGCACTATTGAGAATATAACGCTGGTGCGTGTCGCAATAAAACACAAGGCTGCTTGAAATGAAACGGTACACCAGTTTCACCGGGGCACAAAGCAACTCCATGGATGCCATCTGCTGATAACGTGGAAAGTCTTCGGGATTGACGAACAAGGAAGCCGCCTTCAGTTTTCCCGGCAGGATATCCTTGCCCCGATACACCGGCTTGTAACCTTTCCGCTGCGAACGATAGCACATCGCGGCATTGTTTCCAGTGACGATACCCAGGCTCCAGATAGCATGGCCTTTTAAGGTTAGATAAGGCTGCCGAAGCAATGTCTCGACCAAGTGCATCTCCTCAGGTTTTGTCCAATAATTGAGGTTATGCCGGGGCATCAACAGGAAACTTTGTTGCGAGCGGAGGTATTCAAGCTGATTAAAACAGCACAGAATCATGTTATCTACTTCATAATGCTGTTTTAAAAGGGTCAAGGAAACTGCCGAATACATGTTTTGGAAAGGTTTCCCATAATCCTTTAACTTCAGGACGGTCTGTTCCAGCACCGCTTTTCGGGCATCCTCAAATACTGCGATCTTGAAGAAAGAGTCGGGCAACAACAAACCCGTCACGCCACCAGGCTTAAGTACCGACAAGACCGAAAACAAAAACAAGGAACAAGTATCCGTACTGGTACCGGCATGGAAACACCGCGCATAGTTGTCACGCTGTGCTTTTGACAGCTTTTTCCCCCAAGGTGGGTTGGTAAAAACCCCGTCGAATTCCACGTTCAATTGAGGACATTCTTGCAAAAAATCGGCACACACGACATGGGGTGCCTCTCTGCCCGTCATTGCTTTGATACGCCTGCGCGCTATGGCGATGGCATTCGGATCGGTGTCGAAGCCGTATAGATTCTCGGGCTGGACGCCTTTTTCCAAGGCTTTCATCAAGAAATTGCCACTTCCACAGCAAGGATCGAGAAACAGGGTGTCGGCATGGATCTCCATCTCATGCATCATGTCTTCCACAATAGCCATGGGCGTGTAAAATACCCCTTCCTTGTTTTTGTAGGACTCGGAAAGCATGGCCTGGTAGCGATCGCCCAAAGCCATGTCGAAAGGTTCTTCCTGCAATGCATCCCGAACAACCTTCCCTACTTCACCGTCATCATGCCCATCCTTCAGTTGTTTATTGGCACGAGCCTGCAACTTGACCTTTCCAGCGTATCGCTTTTTGAACTTGCGCAGACTGTCTTCCGTAACAAGCCGTTCCGTATCGAGTTCCAGCAATCCCTCTTTAACCCAATTCACTACCGTGACGGGGGCTACATGAAACAGCTCCGCCACCTCGTTCATCGTCGGGTTCTGATGTTTTTCCTTGGGATTCTTCATATAATCCGCAAAATTACATATCTTTGCGTGAAGAAAAACAAAATTCTATAAAAAAATTTCAACATGTTCAATAAAGACGTTTATAGTGGTCGCAGAGCCACCCTTAAAAAAAAGCTGCATCAAGGCATTGCCTTCTTCCCAGCCAACAACGAAGCCCCTTTCAACTATCCCGACAACACATATATCTACCGTCAGGACAGCAATTTCTCCTATTTCTTTGGATTGAACCACCCCGACCTGGTGGGTGTGATCGACTTTGAGACGGGTGAAGAAATCCTTTTCGGGGTCGATGTCACCATCGACGACGTGATCTGGTGTGGGCCACTGCCTTCGTTGCAAGAGCAAGGAGATCGCATCGGCATCGCCGACTGCCGCGACTTCAACCACTTCGGCGAATACCTGCAACAAGCCATTACCAAAGGACGCAAGATCCATCTCCTGCCCACTTACCGTGCCGATACACAAATCCAATGTGCCAATTGGCTGGGATGTGATATTAACAAGGTGAAAGACTACGTCAGTCTTGAGCTCATTAAAGCGGTCATCGCCATGCGAGAAGTGAAAAGCGACATCGAGATTGCCGAGATGGAACGCGCCGCCAATACAGCCTACTACATGCACACCACAGCCATGAAGTTATGTAAACCTGGCATGGTGGAACAGGAGATTGCTGGGATGGTGGAAGGCCTCTCCCTCTCCGGTGGCGGTCCTGTGTCCTTCCCTGTCATCCTCAGCGTCGATGGCCAAACCTTGCATAACCACAACCATCACAATGTGCTGAAGGAAGGTCGCATGATGGTCTGTGATGCCGGTGCCGAAACCGAAAACTACTATGCTTCTGACTTCACCCGTACCACCCCTGTTGGCGGAAAGTTCAACCAACGCCAACGCGAGATTTACGAGATTGTACTGAAGGCCAACTTGGAAGTGGCAGCCCACACCCGTCCCTACATCCCCTATATGACCATGCACACGCTGGCCTGCCGTACCTTGATTGAAGGTCTGAAGGCCGTAGGATTGATGAAAGGTGACGTGGACGAAGCCTTGATGAATGGGGCCCACTGGCTCTTTATGCCTCATGGCTTGGGACACATGCTGGGCATGGACGTACATGACATGGAAGGCCTTGGCGAGACTTACGTGGGCTACGACGACATCACGCCGCGTTCCACCAAGCAAGGCTTCAGCTGCCTACGCTGTGGCAAGACCCTTAAACCAGGCTTTGTGGTCACCGATGAACCAGGCATCTACTTCATCCCCACCCTCATCGACCTGTGGAAAGCTGAAGGCAAGTTCAAGGAGTTCATCAACTATGAAAAATTGGAGACTTACAAGGACTTTGGAGGCATCCGCATTGAAGACGATCTGCTCATCACCGAAGACGGCTGCCGTGTACTGGGACGCCCGATCCCAAAGACCGTGGCCGAAGTCGAGGACATGTGCGCCCAAGGCAGAGAGTGGATCAAAATGCCCGGATTGTATTAAAACTCCGTAACCAGTTTCACATTCACATAACGGGGGGTCAGGTAACTATTGATCCCCCATGAATTGTTATACACGTCCTTCACCCAGGTGTAGGAAACCGTGTTGGGGATGTCAAGCAGATTGAACACCTCCACGCTCAGGTACATATCCTTCACGTAATTCAAGGGATTGCCCTTGCGGAAGCTGCTACCGTCGCTGATGAGCTGCTTCACAAACCCGATATCGACACGGCGATAGGGTCGATAGAACATGAACGGGCGGAAATAATCCGATGCCGGATCGTTGACGGGCATACCCGTACCGAAAGTCAGCGTCATATTGACCCTCCAAGTGGTGGCATTGGGAATGAAGTCCTGAAAGAACAGGGAGAAATTCAACAAACGGTTCGAGGGACGATAGTGCCAACCGGCCGTATCGCCCTCAATGACCTCCCTGCTACGCATCAACGAGAGGCTGGCCCAGCTGTCGATACCCTTCACAAACTCTCCATTGATCTTGAAGTCGAGACCGGTAGCATAACCATGGGCTTTCTGGTCTGCGTAATACCGGATACGGACATTGTCGATATCGTAGGGAATGATGTTGCTCAACTGTTTGTAGTAGGCCTCTGTCGTCAAGATAAAAGGGCGATTCCAAGCGTGGAACTTATAGTCGCTACCCAAAATCACCTGATAGGACCGTTGGGCTTCGGCGTCTTTGTAGAGCGAGCCGTCACGATTACGAAGTTCCCTATAGAAAGGCGTTTGGTTGTACACGCCTCCCGACAGACGGAACACCAGATCACGGCCGTCAAGACTGGGTTTGAAGGCGACACCGGCACGAGGGCTGACATACACCTTGTGGTTATAACCCCAATAGTTGGCACGGAGTCCTCCCGTCACCACCAATTCACCCGCTCCCTCGAACATGAAGGAAGAGGAATGCTGAATATAACCATCCAGATTATTGATACCCATCGTATTGTGCGACCGATGGAACATATCCAGAGTGATGTCGGGCAAGTTGGCAGGCATATTCCCAATGTCATCCATGGGATGTGGCAGATTGTAACCCGAAGAGTCCACCATGTTCCACTCGTTTACCACGTCGTCGATTTGCTGGCGTTGGTAACGGAGGCCCCATTTGAAGACATTGTCACCATTCACTTTGGTCCCTTTGTGGTCGAAATTGTAAACCTGGGCGTAAAAACCGTTGCGTGCATGTTTCAGATAAGCACCCGTACCCATGTTGGCAATCACATCGCCTTGGTTTTCAGAACCTAAACTGGTTTCTACCTGTCCCAACCAGTACTCGCCAAAGATGTCATAGGTCTCCGTTTCGTATGCGGAATAGGCCGAGGTGATGAACTTTAAGTTCATGTCCTTGTTTGGCTTGTACTCCAAGGTCATGGCGCCAAGACCTGTGGTATAGTTATCGAGTTCCTGACCCTCAAAATACACATCAAGACGCAAGACCGCATTAATCATACCCGTCTCGGCTCGCGAAGACTGGGGTACCAGATAATACTGGTTCTTGGAATAATAACCCAAGAAAGAAAGATCCCACTTGTCATTCAACTTGTAGTTGAACAACGCCTGCACATCCGTAAAGTTGGGCCGATAGGAGCCTTTGGTCTCCATCAGGTTAAGGGCAATAGCCGTGTTTTTGTAGCGGGCACCAAGGAGATAACTGAATTGGTTGTGTCCAGCTGTACCTTCCACATGGGCTTCTGCACCGAGCAGGCTCAACGAAAGCGAGCCGGCAGTCTCACGGGGTTTCTTGTAGGTGACATCAAGCACCGATGACATTTTGTCGCCGTATTCTGCAGCGAAACCACCCGCAGAAAACTCGATGTTGTTCACCAAACGGGAGTTGACGAAAGAAAGACCTTCTTGCTGGCCCGAGCCGACTAAAAACGGACGGTAAATCTCAATACCATTGACGTAAATCAGGTTTTCGTCGAAATTGCCGCCACGCACTGTATATTGCGAACTCAATTCATTGTTGGAGATGACACCAGGAAGGGTCTTGATGAGATTTTCGACACCACCACCCATAGTAGGAAGCAGAGCGGCCTTTTTGGCATCAAGGCGTGTCAGGCTGGAGGCATCGATGGCACGATCACTGATGACCACGTCCGGAAGATTGGTCATCGTCGAGACAAGGGTGACATCCAACTTGCGCTTTTCACCTGGCTTGAGCCGAACCGTAACCTGTTTGGGTTCGTAACCCACAAAAGAGAAACCAATCACCAAGGTTGTATCGGACAACAACTGGATTTCGTAGGCCCCCCGGGCATTAGTGGTCTGTCCCACCAAAAGATCGGTGACAATCACGTTGGCCCATTCGATCGGGTGATTCTGCTCGTCGGTCACCTTTCCATAGACCGTCGCTAGCGGCAAAGTCTGTGCAGACGCCGTAAGCGACAAAAACAGAAGGGCGAGGAGCAGGGGTTTGAAGCGCATAATTGAATAACTAAAAAAGCGGGCAATTATTATATCAAACAAAAAAAGCCGCCACGCAAAGCATGGCAGCTAATTCTATTGAATCTGGTTGTGGATTACCAACGGTTTAAGTTACCCTTTTCAGCGGCATCCATGATAGCGGCGTACACACCCTTTTTGTTGATGGTGCGCAAACCAGCGGCGGAAACCTTCAGAACCACCCACTCATCCCATTCCGGAACGTAGAACTTCTTGATCTTCAGATTGGGTTCAAAGGTTCTCTTGGTTCTCTTGTTGGAGTGAGAAACGTTGTTACCGGTGATGGTCTTCTTTCCTGTAATTTGACAAACTTTTGACATGACGCTAATTCCTTTATGATTACAATTGTCTCTTCAAAATGGACTGCAAAAGTACAACTTTTTTTTGAACTTGCAACAAAAACATTAATTTTTCTGATCGAAGTGCACATCGACTTGTGGGAACGGGAAGCTCAAACCCTCGTCAGGCAGGACCTTATAGACCTTTTCGTTCATGTCGAAAAACACCGGCCAGTAGTCGGACGACTTCACCCAAGCCCTTAATTTGATATCGACTGAAGAATTGTTCAAGGTACCGATGGCAACAAAAGGCTCAGGCGTTTTCAGGATACGGGGATCCTCATCGCACAGACGCAGCAAAACGGACTTGGCCTTGTCAAAGTCATCGCCGTAGGAGATGGACACCGTCCAGTCGACACGACGGGTTTCCTCTTTGGTAAACACGGTCATGACACCCGTCGAAAGAATGCCGTTGGGAATATGAATGACCTTGTTGTCGGGGGTCAAAACAATCGTGTTGAAAATTTGGATCTCCTTTACCACACCTTCTTGCCCTTGAGCCGAGATAAAGTCATCTACTTTGAAAGGACGGAACAGCATGATGACCACACCACCGGCAAAATTTTGCAAGGTGCCGCTTAACGCCATGCCAACCGCCAGTCCTGCCGAGGCGAGAAGGGCAACCAACGACGATGTATTTACTCCTAAAATACTAATAATCAGTATAATAAGAATAAAATTAAGGACAAAAGAAAGCAAATTGGAAAGAAACTTGTGCAAGGTCGGGTCGCCCTTGCGGCTGATCAAGCCGTTAGCCATCCATTTCTTGGCCAATTTGATGAGCCACCGACCAATGATCAAGACAATGATCGCAATGACAAGCTTGATGGCAAACGGAACCACGTACTGATGCACCAGCTGGGGAAGCCACTCGCTTACAGGAGTGTCGCGCAGCATCTCAACGGTTTCCATCACTGCTTGGACGGTGGTGTCATTCTGTATGGTTTCGCCGACTTGTTCAGCGAGGGTATCGTTTTCAAGCATAGTTTCTAAATTTGGAGCTGCAAAGTTACAACTATTTTGCTACATTTGCAGCATGAAAACGACATTGAAAGCGTATTTGAACGACCCAAAGAACCGAAGTACCGTGGATGTAGGACTGTTCATCATCCTCATCATCGGGTTCCATTTTTTGTACTTGGGATGGCAGGCACTTGAATACTGGCCCATCAAGAAGGCCATCGAAAAGTTGAGCCTGTGGTCGGTGAACCGGGTCTACAACGAGTCGTGCTGGGTACTGCAACACGTATTTGGCATCGACATCACCACCATCACGTCCAAAAGACTCATCGCTACCCTAAGCAGGGAAGGCGGTTTTGTCAATGTGGTCATTGCCCCTGAATGTGCCAGTTTGAAACAATGGTGCCATTGGCTGTTTTTGATGCTGATCTTCCCCGGTCCTTGGAAACACAAAGCCTGGTATATTCCTGTTGGGCTGGTCCTCATCGAATGGACCAATGTGGTGCGCATCTGCGGCATCCTGCTCATGCAGCGGCAATGGCCCGGACCCAACACTTTCCACATTGCCCACGATTACGTGTTCAAAGTATTTTTCTATCTGGTCATTTTCCTAATGTGGGTACTTTGGGTGGAAAAATTCAAAAACAAAACTTTGAAAAAACAAGAAACAGAAAAGCAAAAACATGAATAACGACCTCATTTTCGTTCTCGATGCCGGTGGTACCGGATTCAAATTCTCCGCAGTAAGGGACTATCAGGAAATCATCGAACCCTTTACCATCCCAACCGCATCCCCTACCCACGAAGACCTATTGCGAAAACTCATCGACGGGTTCCATCAATGCGAGGAACGCTGTGGTGCCAAGGCTAAGGCCATCAGTTTCTGCTTTCCCGGCCCAGCCGACTACCCCAACGGCATCATCGGCGACTTGCCGAATCTCCCCACTTTCCGTGGCGGTGTGGCCTTGAAAGCCATGCTTGAAAACGAGTTTCATGTTCCAGTGTTCATCAACAACGATGGTGACCTCTTTGTCTATGGCGAAGCCCTTGGCGGACTGCTCCCCCAAGTGAATGCCATGCTCGAAAAACAAGACAACCCCAAGCGTTACAAAAATCTCTTCGGTGTAACCTTGGGCACCGGTTTCGGTGGTGGCATTGTGATTGACAAGGTACTGCTCAGCGGCGACAATAGTGCCGGTGGCGAGATTTGGTGTTCTCGTAACTGTCTCTATCCCAACACCATTGCCGAAGACAGTGTCAGCATCCGTGCCGTACGCCGGGTGTACGCCCGCGAAGCCGGCATGGCCTTCGAGGAGGCCCCACAGCCATACGACATCTTCAAGATTGCCCAAGGTGAACAGGAGGGGAATAAGGAAGCGGCACTGAAAGCTTGGGACGAGCTCAGCACCGTGTTAGCAGACGTGATCGGTAATGGGCTGCGTTTCACCGACGGATTGGTAGTCATCGGGGGTGGCTTGTCGGGTGCCTGGCCTGTGTTCATGCCCATGCTCATCAAGAAACTGAACGAGCCTTATACCGTTGACGGCAACACCATCCCCCGCATGGAGACCGAAGCCTTCAACTTAGAGGACATCAACGACTGCCTCCGCTTCGCCGAAAAAAGTGGCAAGATGATCACCGTGCCGTTCAGCAACCAACAGGTGTGGTACGATCCTACCAAACGCGTAGGCGTAGGCATCACCAAGCTCGGGACCTCATCGGCCGTCGCTATCGGCGCCTACGCCTATGCGAT
>JAEEGL013824946.1_pt1 | contig 33425 bp, 25 predicted proteins | sample 9134231 | NCBI WGS metagenome assembly JAEEGL01 (sample SAMN16246548, study PRJNA631951) | gut metagenome | biome: gut microbiome; feature: rumen; material: fiber-attached | host: Bos | place: Iran: Karaj | collected 2018-10 | reverse complement strand
AATATATGACCTGTTCCATGGTCTCGGGCTTATCCTTTACAAATATCCCTATGATATCCGCGGTATAGATAAAACCAAGTGTTGCGAGGCACAGCATTATAACAGTGCCGGACCTCCATGTGACAAAACATGCTCTGCGGAGTCTCGCATATTTTTTCGAACCGTAATTAAATGCGGAAACAGGCTGAAATCCCTGACCGATGCCTATCATGGTGGAGCCCATGAACATCAGGATCCTTCCGTCTATGGTCATTGCCGCAATGGCAGGATCTCCGAAGGGCTTCGAACACAGATTGAGCACCATGGTGGAAAGTGTCGCACACATCTGTCTTAAAAGCGAAGGGAATCCGGTCTTTACTATAAGAATCAGTGCACCGGTTATCTCCTTAGCCGGAAGTGCAAGGTATCTCAGTCTTATGGAGCTGATGGCTCTGTGAGACAGGAACATGTACAGAAGCAGGGTAAAGCTCACACACTGTGATATTAATGTGGATACCGCAGCGCCCTTTATTCCCATTCCAAGATTGAACATCAGTATGGGATCTAAGAACATATTCAGCACTCCGCCGGACACCAGTCCGAACATTGCAAAAAACGCTCTTCCCTCATACCTCATTACATTGTTCAGAACGCAGCTCATGGAAAGAACAGGTCCGGCCATCAGAATGTATGTGGCATAGGTCTTCGCATAAGGGAAAATAGTATCGGTACTTCCCATGATATACATAAGGGAATTGATAAATATAAATCCCAGTATCATCAGGATCGTTCCTACAGCGAATGCCCCCGCAAGTCCTATGGTGAGGATCTTGTCAGCTTCGTCCTTTTCACTGGCAGCAAGAAGCCTTGCAATCTTGGAGCCGCTCCCTTGTCCGAACATAAATCCGAAGGCTTGGAAAACAGCCTGAACACCCATGACTATTCCTATGGCTGCGCTGGCACTGGCTCCCAATTTTCCCACAAAGCGGGCGTCCACCAGGTTATAGATCATGGTTATGAGCATGCTTATGACAGTGGGAACAGCCAGAGTAAAGATCAGTCTCCCCGGCGGTGTCAGGATCATCTTCTTATATTGTTTAGCTTCGTCAGGATTCATCATTCGTTTCCTGCGCTTCTGTGATCAAGAAGCCAGATCACATCTTTTTTAGTCCCTGCAGAAAGACATTCCTCAGCGATCTTCTCGCATTTTACGATATTGCAGACCTTCACGGCTTTTTTCATCGCAGTGACTCTGGTGGGATCCACACTGAAGGACCTTATTCCCATTCCCAAAAGAGCCGGCAGGATCTTCACATCCGAAGCCGCTTCTCCGCAAACGGTCACAGGCTTGCTCTTACCGGCCGCTGTATCGCAGATCATTTTCACAGCCCTTATCACCGCAGGCTGATATATGCTGCAGAGTTCGGACATTCCGGGATTTCCTCTGTCGGCACACATGATGTATTGTGACAGGTCATTGGTACCTATGGAAAAGAAATCACAGTTATCCGCCAGTTCCGAAAGACACATGAGAGCTGCGGGAGTTTCTATCATGCAGCCTGTCTTAATGTCTTTGCTGTATTTTTTTCCTTCACGCTCAAGTTCGTCCATGCACTCACCGATGACCTTCTTTGCATCAAGGAGATCATCGAGACTTGAGATCATGGGAATAAGAACGGACAGTTCACGACCGGCCCCGGCACGGAGAATGGCTTTAAGCTGATCCCTGAAAATATCCCTGCTCTTTTCATCTGCAAGGGAAAGTCTTATACCTCTCCTGCCCAGAGCGGGATTTTCTTCCTTAGAGTCCCCTTCCGGATCTTTGTCGCCGCCCTCATCAAGAGTTCTGATGACAACGTTCTTCCCCTTAAAAGCGTCAGCGATCCGGCTGTAGTTTTCAAACTGTACATCCTCGGTGGGAAAACCTCCCTCTTCCATGAACATGAACTCGGTTCTGAGAAGCCCCACTCCGTCTGCAAAACTGCTGTTTTCCGGTATCACCTCGGATCCCAGATTGCAGAGTATCTCTACTTCTGTCCCGTCTGAAGCGGTGCATTTTTTGGATGCATCCGAAGCTTCGGTATCCTTCCTGTCATCAATATTCTTTTTCTGCCTGTAATAATCCTTCTCAAGATCGGTAGGATCCGTGATGACAAGACCATCTATTCCATCAACGATACATTCGTTGCCGTCGGCGGTATTATCGTCGAATTCAAATTCAACTCCGAATACGGCCACAATGCCCATGGATCTTAACAGCACTGCGGCATGGGATGCGGAAGTTCCGGTCTTCATTACAACAGCACGAACGCCCGTATTTTTAAGGCCGATTATCTCCGCAGCAGACAGTCTGTCAGCAAAAATGACATCACCGCCAGGAGTGACCGTATCCTCTTCCTGTGTATCCGCAGCACCCATCAGTTCAAGGATACCTGTTTTAACTTCATACAGATCCTCAATCCTTGCCCTGAACATCTCGTCCTCAGACTCAGCCAGGATCTTTTCATATCTGGCACATGCAGTGTTAAGTGCGGAATGAGCGAACATTCCTGAATCGATCAGTCCCAGCACCTCATCCGAAAGCACGGGATCTCTTGCGATCATTATCTGACCCGATATGATATCCTGTCCTTCCCGGCTTTCAGCTGAAGCAGCAACCTTTTTCATTCTGTCTTCAAACTCAAGAAGAGCGTCAAAAAAACGCATCCTCTCGACGTCTGCATCGGCCATGCCCCCTGTGCCGGGGCGTGGCTCTGAAGCAAACTTTCCGCGGATGCGTCCTATTTCAATTCCACCGTTTATGGGTAAGCCGTTATACTTCATCAAATACCTTCATTATCTCTTCATATTCCGGCAGTTTTCCTTCGAAGACCGCAGCACTACCTGCAGCAATGCCGAGTTTAAGCGCATAATCGTAATCATGCTCATCAAGGAATCCCTTGATAAATCCCGCAGTCATAGAGTCACCGGCGCCGAATGCTCCCAGTGCCTTTCCCGCAGGAGCCTTACACTTATGAACCTCTCCCTTCTTATCAAGAAGGATCGCACCGTCGCCGCCCATTGAAACAATGATGTTTTCTGCTCCGGCCTGCTGAAGTTTCTTAGCTTCTTCAACTATCTCATCTTCTGTCTTCAGCTCTCTTCCGGCAGCCTGGCTGAGCTCTTCAAGATTGGGCTTGATAAGAAAAGGCTTATATTTCAGAGCGACTTTAAGTCTGTCGCCTGTCATATCAACAACAGTCTTAACTCCCTCGGGAACGGCTGAAAGGATCCTGTCCAGCATATCAGCAGGAGCCTGAACGGGCATGCTTCCCGCAAGGACAAGCACATCTCCTTCGGAGAATCTCTCTACCTTATCGCAAAGGTCATTAACGGATCCGTCCTCAACCACGGGGCCCGCTGCGTTAAGTTCAGTCTCTTCATATCCGTCGGCAGCGTTCTCATAGGGAACCCTGATCTTAACATTGATGCGGCTCATGCCGTTTTTGAAAGGAAGCATGATAAAACCGGTACGGATACCGATGCTTCTGAGAGTTCCTTCGATCTCATCTCCGGTGGTTCCCGCAATGAATCCGAGAGCCTTGGTGGGCACATCCAGATTCTTGAGGACTACGGATACATTGATCCCCTTGCCTCCTGCACGGAGTTCCTCTCTCTGAGATCTGTTGGTGCCTCCCTTTTTAGGGAAAGCGGCAGGATACATTACATAATCGAGTGACGGGTTAAGTGTGAGTGTGTAAACCATTTTTTATTTCCTCCGGGGCTTCATCATGCTGAGCAGGAGCAGAACAGGGAACAGTTCAAGTCTTCCCGCAAGCATGTCAAATATGAGTATCAGTTTTGAATATACGGAAAAGAATCCGTAATTGCATGTAGGACCTACCAGCGAGAGACCGGGACCGATATTGTTGATGGTGGCCGTCACAGCTGTAAATCCTGTAGTAAAATCGTAGTTCTCGATACTTATCAAAAGCAGTGATACGAAGAAGATCACAAAGTAAATGGAGATGAACACGTTGGTAGAACGCATCACGGATTCCCTTACAACGCCTCCGTCCATTCTGAGAACCTTGACCTCCCTGGGATGACGCAGGACGGAAAGTTCTCTCTTAAGCTGCTTCATGAGAAGCACTACCCTGTAGACCTTGATCCCGCCGGCGGTTGATCCCGAACATCCTCCGATCATCATAAGGATCAGAAGTATCATTCTTGACAGTTCGGGCCATACGTCAAAGTCAACGGTGGAATAACCCGTGGTAGTGATGATGGAAGCCACCTGGAAAAACGAATGATGAAGCGCTTCCGAAAAGCTTCCGAACAGTTTGCTCACATTCAGGGCAATGACAAAAGTGGAAGCAACGATAATGCCTATGTAGTATTTTACTTCCTCGATATGGAAAGCATCCTTTATCTTGCCCGAGATGATAAAGAAGTAAAAAGTGTAGTTGATACCGCTTGCAGCCATGAAGAATGAAATGATGGTCTGCTGTGCGGAAGTATAGTCGCCGCAGGAAGAGTTCAGTAATCCGAAGCCTCCGGTACCGACGCTTCCGAAGGTCAGAAGAAGCGACGAATAAAGATCCATACCGGATATCAGAAGTGCGATAACTTCCGCAATGGTGATACCGAAATACATGCCGTACATAAGTCTCGCACTGTCGCGGACATGGGGCACGATCCTTTCAACGGAAGGTCCCGTGGATTCTGCCTTCATAAGGTTCATGTCCGCGGTTCCCAGCATCGGAAGTACTGCCATCATGAACATGAAGATTCCCATACCTCCGATACAGTGCATGAAGCTTCTCCAGAACATTCCGGAACGGCTCAGCACTTCAACATCGGACAGAATGCTGGCTCCGGTAGTGGTGAATCCGGATACGGTCTCAAACAGTGCATCGACATACTCGGGGATGTCACCGCTGAGCATAAGGGGCAATGCACCTATAAGAGAAAGCACCAGCCAGCAGAGGGCTACTATGATATATCCTTCTTTTAAGGAAAGATTTTTTCCGGGTTTGATCCTTGTAAGCGGTATTCCCAGGGCAAGACATATGAAAACCGTGAGAAGATACCACATCCAGTTTCCGTCTGCGTAGATGAAAGACACCGCCAGCGGCAAAAGCAGAAAAGCGCTTTCGAAGACCAGAAGGATTCCTACTATATAAAGAATTATCGAATTTTTCTTCATAGCTTAAGCAAGAATCTCCTTGATGTTTGCAATATGAGCTCCGCCTATTACTACTATTACGGAATCCCCTACCATCAGTTCGTCATGACCGGTGGGAATGATATTTTTTCCGTTACGGAAAATAGTACATACAAGAACATTTTTCCTGAGCTTCAGATCTTTTAACTGAACGCCGGTAACAGCCGACTCTTCCTTGATCTTAAACTCAAGTGCTTCCGCATTTCCATCCTCAAGCTTGTACAGTGACTCAACATCATCAGAAGCGTCCGCACTCATGGAACGTGCGAACTTTACGATATGAGCTGCAGTTATCCTCTGGGGATTGATAATGGTATCGAGATTGAGTGCATCGATAACAGATCCGAAATTCAGTCGTCCTATCTTGGTAACGACCTTAGCCTCGGAATGCTTGCGTGCGTAAAGAGACAACATGATGTTCTCTTCATCAAGACCCGTAAGAGCGGCAAATCCCTGGAAAGAACCTATCTCCTCCTGATCGAGAAGATCTCTGTTAGTTCCGTCTCCGTGGATTATCCTTGCATCGGGAAGTTTTTCGGAAAGCTCCTCACATCTCTTGTAGTCAAGCTCCACTATGGTGGTAGCTATGCCGGTCCTAAGAAGTCTCTCGGCAAGATAGTAAGACATGGTGCCGCCGCCCACGATCATGGCATTTCGTACCTTTCCCTTTACCACTCCGAGTTTTTTGAAGAAAAGATATGCGTCTTTTCTGGTTGCTGCGATGCTTACATCGTCATCAGCCTCAAAGGAAATGTTTCCTTTGGGGATAATGACTTCATGGCCACGTCTGATGGTGCAGACGATCATGCCCTTCAAGATATCCTCACGCAGTACGGAAAGAGGCTGTCCGCAGACAGGCATCTCTGAGGTTACATGGAAATGGAACAGCTCGACTCTTCCGCCGGAGAATGTATCGATCTTGAAAGCGGAAGGGAAAAGAAATACCCTGGATATCTCCATTGCGGCGGTATCCTCGGGATTGATGACCATGGCAAGGTTGAATTCTCTTTTAAGGAACTCTATCTCATGGGAATAAATGGGATTGCGGACTCTCGCGATGGTCTTGCACTTTCCGGCACGTCCCGCGATAAGGCATGCAAGAAGATTTTTCTCATCGGAATCCGTTACCGCTATAAAAAGATCGCAGTCCTTGATGCCGGCTTCAACAAGGGTCTGGTAACTTACACCGTTTCCCACTACGCCCATGGCATCATAATGGTTCGTTACCGCAGCTATTGCTTCGCTGTCTTCATCTACAAGGACTATATTATGGTCCTCGCTGGAAAGCTGCTCGGTAATTACCGATCCTACCTTTCCGCATCCGACTATGACAATATTCATAATTCCCTCCGGAATCCTTTGTCTATATTGGCAAAAAATCTGCCCATTAACCCTTATATTTTACTATTTTCGGGCTTTTTTTTCAATCGCAGACGGTTTGGAGAGAGTTTCCGGCAGCTTTACGTCAGTCGATCCGGGGATTCAGCGAAAAGTGGCTCTCAATTGCCTTTAAATAGCGGTTTTCGTCTGTCATAACCGCTAGCATGGGAGCATAGGCATCCCTTCCGGATATGTTCATCATATAGGGATAGTTTTCAAAAGGCTTCGTATAATCCTTAAGGAAATCCATAATTCCCTTCCGGATCTTATATGCTCCTTCCTTATCCACATCCTCTTCTCCGAATTTAAGTCCCGTCCTGTAAAATCCCTCGAATTTCGGAGTAGGGGAAGCCAAAAGCAGTTCCCAGAAAACATTATGATCCTTTGCGGGGTCATGTTTTTTCAGGATATCCCTGTTATGAGCCTGGGAATACATATAAGCATGGAGCCTGCCGCTCTGGAAGAAAGATTCGGATGCATCAGGTTCCGCGCTGAAGACCGTGTTGGTGCCGGCAACGATCCCCTCGATCCTGCAGGGGATATTCCATTCCCGCTCAACCAGATAGGAAAGGGAAAGAGCTCCACTCCCCGCCCAGCCGATATCCACCGCGGCCGCTTTGCTGCAGCCCTTAAGGATATCCGCATAATATTCTCTCGCATATTCATCCTGCTCTTTATATTTTTCTGTTATGGCATCATGATTCTCATCAAGAAATCTCTTCAGCTTAGAACAATTCGAAGACTTCAGCATATCATTTGCATTAAGATCCCCGGGAAGCTTACCCACAAGTTCCTTAAGTTCCATGGATTCCAGCGCATCTCCGATCCTTATGCCCTTCTTCTGATATATGAATCTCCTGTAATAATCCCATTTGTTCCTGTCGGCCATAAGCTTTGTTGCAGCTTTTCTGGACCAGTACACATACTCCGTTTTTTCACCGGGGAAAAGAAGATCATAAGCCTGTTTCAGCACATCTCCGTCACGGGATAAAAAAAGGATCTTGTCATAGCCTTCCCTGATCTTCAGTCCATGAATATAATTGCAGTATCCGAGAACAAAGAGGCCGCCGTACACATAGCCGTATTCGTATTCCATGGGATAAGTCTTTCTGCCGTTATAAAGCCTGTGGGCAACAGCCCCTCTGTAGGCGCTTCCCACAATGGCGGACATGTCATGAGCACGGTAATGATCATCGTATCGTATGGTATTCGGATAATGAAATGCGGGAATGCCTGCTTTTTCGAACATTTCAAAATCGCTGATTCCGTTATCGCCCACATGGATCAGCGTCGTGTCTTTGTTTTCTTTTGTCACATACTCCTTAAGAACAGCCTGAAGTTTTCCTCCGTACTTGCTCTTATCATGTTCACAGGAAACAAAGATCTTCTCATATCCGGTAAAACCGCATTTTTCAAGGATCGAGGATATCGTTTCGGAATCAAGATACATATCCGTGGTTATCACAAGACGCTTTCCCACGCTTTTAAGAGCATTCCACACCTGAAGCATATATGTGTTGGCGTAACAAAGAGAAATCTCCGTATCCTTTTCGATCTTCATTCCCTCATCTGCCGGAAGCCCCCACTTATCCTGAAGATACTCCCATACCTCCTTAAGGGTGACCTCATGATGTCCCTGCTCTTTATATTTTTTCTCCCTTGCTTTCCGCTCGGCATAAATCCTGAGATTATTAAAATCAGGAATCCCGATCTTTTCGCCGACAATAAAGAATAGATCCGTCGGAGCCGCAAAAGGCCTGAATATCAGAGTATCAAAAACATCAAACGATATTACGTCATATTCTTTTAACTTATCGATAAGTTCATCGGGCTTTACGGACCAGTCTCCCGTTCCAAGCACCGATTCGCTTTCAAAATCGGGAACGCTTTTGCTTTCATAGATTTCCGCAGCAGGCTTCACTCCCAAAAATCTACAGTGCAGCACATAATAAGCAAAATTGATCCACAGAAGATAGATCCATGACATAAATTTCCCAAAACCATGGCTTGCGTCATGAACCTTGTGATATCTGTATGCTATTCCGGGCTTTCTGTTGACCAGGGCATTATAGATTCGTATCTTCATTTACACATTTCCCAATAAAACTCTGTTCAGATGTTTTTCTGCGATGGTTTTAAGTTCCTTCATAAGAGATATATCCGTAGGCGGCTCTTTGTATCTGTGCCTAGGAAAGTATCTTGTGATGTGAAGTGGAATGTCAGGGTTTAATGTAGAGATCCACTTTGCTTCTTCATCCATATCTTCCGGACTGTCATTTAATCCAGGCACGATAAGGGATGTGATCTCAACATGACTTTTTTGAACCGAGCGGGCGATAAAACTTTTAACGGTTTCAAGATCACCGCCCAGCTTTTCATAAATCTCAGGTCTGAAGCCCTTAAGATCTATATTCATGGCATCGATAAAGGGAAGGATTTCTTCAAGCACCGGTATTTCTGCATTGCCGTTCGTAACGAGTACGTTCATCATTCCGGCCTGTTTTACAAGCACCGCTGTGTCTATGACAAATTCATATCCCACCAGTGCTTCGTTATAGGTATACGCAATTCCGATATTGCCGTTAGCTTTTTCTTCTTCCGCTATAGCCACAAGTTTTTCCGGAGTGGCTGTATAGATTTTTTCAAAAGAATCCTCGCCCACCGCCGCTATATCGTGATTCTGACAGAACATACAGTTCATATTACAGCCGTAACTCCCGACAGACAGCACCATACTTCCGGGATGGAAAAACGCTAAAGGCTTCTTCTCTATCGGGTCAAGGGCTATGGAAGTGAGTTTGCCGTAATTGATGCAGGTCACTTTTCCTTCGCGGTTTTGCCTTGCGCGGCACCTTCCTGTTTGTCCTTCTTTAAGTCTGCAGTGATGAGGGCACACAGGGCATACTGCTTCGCTACACATGTCTGACTACCTCGAAGCGGAATAACTTTACATCGTTATCATCAATATCTATGCCCGCTTTTTGTTTGGCAATAGCCACCTGATACTCGATAGTATCGACGCCGTCGAGATTGGGAAGAAGAAGTCCTCTTTTAAATCCCTTTTCAACTATCACTCCGTATTTTTTTACATCAAGTTCAGCGGTGGAATCTATGGGTTCGGGCTCATCCAGGACGTCAACATTTATCTCAAGGTCAGCCAGTTCATCAGCTGTGATGGCAGGAAACCTGGGATCCCTGGTGGATGCTGCGATGGCATTGGAAATTATCTCTTCGGCAATGGAGGGTTCAGTCGGAGCGATGGTTCCTATGCAACCCCTGAGTTCTCCCTTCTTATGAATGGATACAAAAGCACCGGCCTTGTGCCACTGAAGTTCTTCGTTCAATTCATCATCTGCAGGCTCGTATACTTTTCCGTTACGGATATATTCATTGATGGTATTTACTGCAAGCTGAACATATTTATCCATTTCACACCTCCGGATGATAAATGCAGAAACCGTAGCCGACGCCGAATGTCGCTTCATGACTGAGTTTTCTCGTTTCGACTTTACATCCGTCAAACGATCCTCCCATTATAGTAAACGATCTGTGTCCGCACTCCATGGCTTTATCAAGAAAATCCTCATCAAAGGAAGTGAGCTCATCAAAGTTGCCCGCTCCCATCACATCCATGATCCTCTTATCATACTCAGGTCCCTCGGGTGCATATCCGTAAGGTCCGTCTTCCTTCTGACAGTGTGCAAGATCTCCGCTTGCAACAAACACACATTTCCTTCCGGTTTTATCAACCGCACGTTTAATGGCTTTGCCGAATTCCCAATGTGTGTTCAGATTTAGTCCGGATAACCCGATCCTCACCAATTTGTAATCCGTATATCTCTTATTGATAAAATACATTGGTACAGTCGTTCCGTGATCAAGAAGAGGATCTCTTTCACCTTCGGTTCCGGCAGGAATGCCTACCCGCATTGCCTCATCAGATATAGCGTCCACAAGTTCTTCATCATAGTAGGCGCTGAATCTTACACCGGGTGCTCCAAACCTCGAGAAGTCTCCCAGAGCCAATCTTTCGGGTGAGATATGAAAATAATCCCTGTATAAAACAGAATGAGGGGACGTAAGGATGATCGTATCCGGTTTTAACGCCGCGATATCCTTAGCCACCTCATCAAATGAGTTCAGCGTATCCTGTATTTTCAACTCCTCACCCCGTCCGATCTCATGAACTGCTATGGGCGGATGAGGAACCATGTAACCTGCAAGAATGGGCATAAGCTATCTCCTCTTATGTTCTATCCTCTTAACAGATATTTTAACACGGGCAGGGTCAAGGCACTACATCATTATGCCCATTGTATGATTGAATATGTCATGTATTATTTGTATTCTCATTCTGTTTACCTATATTCAAACTGATTTTTTTATATCAAAGATGAGTATTTACGTATCAGAAAATCCAAATCTTTGTCAACATTATTCAATCTATCATCGATAGAATTTTCATATGCTTTATCAATTTCTTTAATTGAGTCCAGTTCAGCTTCCGTTGTGTATCTTGTCCAACTAACCACTTTCTGGTTTTTGATTTTTGCCTGATAAATATACGGCTCAACTTCATCCAGCGTCATCTGATAGAATACACATTTCACGAAGTAATCGGTTGTTTTGTATATTTCCAAAACTCCATAGCTAAAAGGCAGTCCAACAAGCGGCTTACCCGAAGCCCCTTGCACTTGATGGAATTCACTATTGTTAGGAAGACGTTGAATAATATCATCTACCGTGGTTCCAGCAGAAAGGCCTAATTCAAAAAGACTATTATACCTTTTCTTCTTTTTTAATTGTGCATTCAGCAAAATATCTTGGGGAGTGCAAGTATATTGATAAGACAAGCTTTCATCAATAGCGTTTTTTAAATATGTCCTACAGCGTTCTTTTTCTTTAAGGATGATAGCGTTTATTTCTTTATAATCTATTTCCTGAAGTGTGGGATCAACGTCAGACTCATCGGAAATAATATGCTTGTCCAACTGAAATAAATCCCGAAAAGTATCAAATCTGGTCTTACCTCTAATTGGATTTTCAATTGCGCAAAAATTCTTCTGGTATATTATAGAAAAACAGGTCCCATGAAAAGAATCCGTGATTACAAATTTGCTGTTTTTCAAGCCGGAAATCCAATCCGATAGTTTTTCATCTGTAATTACAGGCAAACTCCATTTTTTATAGTAGCCTCTAAATAAGCATTCTCTATCTGAATATACAACAGCCTTCAATCCAAGGTGTTCCTCTATCCTGCGTATAATATCTTCTTTTTCTTTTGTTGGATTTAAAATGAAACAAAAGATATATTCCTCATTTTCTTTTTTTTCATCCAACGATTCCAAATCATCAAACCATTTCTTATCGCACAAAAATACAGGATCAATTACTAATTCAGCATCAATCCCAAGCTGATTCTTCATAATTTGAACCCCTGATTTTTCCCTGACAGAAAAATACTTAAACCTGGATAAATACATTTTACGTTCTGCCAACTGCTCTTCATTATCCCATAAATAATCAAAGCCAAAAGAAGTACCATATGACACCTTGGGCTTATCCTCGTAGACCCAATTCAGTGAAAATACTTTATCCGTATTATGGTATAAATACGTGTTCATAAACTGATCCGAGCCGACCATAAACATTCTACATTTGTTATTGAGTATAACCATTTCACTTGACGAGGTATAATATTCGGCTTTTTCATACCCTTTATATGGAAGTTCGTCAATAAACGGCGTATTAAAATCCGGTCCCATCATTGCATGAAGTGGCCGTTCTATCATCAGGACACTGTAACCCATATCGGTCAGTATTCTATACATAGCCATTTGAGTTAATGTGCCACCTATATTCCCCGTAAGATAGCCTGCCACTAATCCGATATCAAAGTGACCATCCACTGAATTATAAACACTCTCAGGCAATCCCTTTGCATTGCAATAATCTAAATAATATTGTCTGTATCTATTCTCTTCAATATTCGCCTCACATGAAGACAATTCATCAATCACATCAAGGTCGCCCAAATTCTGACGAATTGCATCAGCAATTTCATCATTTGCGGATATTTCATAGCCATCAACATCGTTTCCATCCACAAGAAATAGTGCGACATTTTGATTGTCGATACTACACGAGAAGCATCTGTCTTCCTGCAACACACGTGCCTTTAAGCCCTCTAGCAACGCGCTTCTCTTCCCCATGTATAGTTTAATAGAATTACCGTCTTTATCGTTATAAATAATTCTTTTTGCGTACCCATCGTATTCAAGGGATACATTATCCACTGCAAAATCGTCTTCGGTATACTCACTTGCAGCTTCTTTAAATGTATCACGAGAGATCTGCCCTTCGCATTTCCACGATATAAATGTAACATGATGTTTTGTATCTTCGGGCAACGCATTCACCACTCGTTGAACATCACACAATGAGCCTGCAAAATAGACATCATTTCCGCGATTTATTTCGCTGCGAATCATCTCAACTACCGGTGTAAAATCACAAGCAACTACCCTATTCATCAAAAAATTATTAAGTTCATTTGCATCCGCCACCACACGATATGCTATAGAAAGCCCCACATTTGTCGGTGCAATTAATACTTGTTTTTCCTGCATGCAATACAAATAAAACAATTTAATGAAATTGGAATGCGGAGGTATTTTACAGTTGGCGTGCAACCTATAATTCGAAATGCTCATTTTCTTTTTCCTTTCTTGTTCTTCAGAAGCGATTATCCACAAAAGAATCATTAGCATCTAAAAAGCCTGCATACTCATAAATCTGTTTGAGGATTCAAAGGAAGAACAATCAGTTTCCCCCTTACAAAAAACAAAATCTCACGTGTGCTTCATTCGGTCGACTAAGCAAGAACCAAATTTGTATATGCAATTCTATAGTTATTGTTTGAATTGGCACTTCAAACATCTATTTTTATATTGATAAATGTTCACTACATGACTATTATTTCCACTTCTGCCCCATTGTTATGTAAATATGTTTTGATTTCTTCTATTTCAGCATCTGATAAAGGCTCAAAGATTGATGGCGTTATCCTCAAATACTGGTACTTTTTTTGGGCCAGATTATGAATATTAAATATCTGGATCTTAGGTTTAGAAAACTTGCTAAGTATAGCAATAACCTCATCAAGGCAATCTCTTTCAGTATTAATTCCTCTCACAAGTGGCATTCTAAAAACTGGGGAAATCCACGGAATTTCCTCAGAAACATAGTGTATATTTTTTTTAAACAGGCAAGCATCTCCACCCAAAATTGATTTGCATTTATCTTCTGAGAGTATCTTCAAATCTATGAAAACATAATCTATCTGTGATAATACATTTTTTAAATATTTAGTTGGAACAAACAAAGAAGTTTCAATAGCAATATTTATTCCAGCTTGTTTCAGTACAGATATTATTCTGATATTTTTTCCGAGTGCGCACAGTGGTTCACCTCCTGAGAACGTCACCCCGCCATCCTCACCGTAGAATTTGATATCTTTTTCCAGAATTCCCTTGAGTTCTTCTACTGAGTAATACTGTCCCCAATACTCTTTTTTTCCGTTATCGTCTATATAAAAATCATTATCAAAAGAAATGTTTTCCGGATTTGCACACCATGGGCAGTGAATCATGCATCCCTTAAAGAAAACCGTTGTTCGAATTCCTGGACCATCATGAAGCGAAAACCTCTGTATGTTACTGATAAGATAATCCATTTCTTCTTGCTCTTTCAATAATGTAATCTTTATATTCATCAGGTATATCTTTAAAATATGCGCTGAATCCCCATACCCTTACGATCAAATTTGGAAAATCATCTGGATGCATCCTTGCCTTTACCAGAGTATCATAATTTAATACATTTACCTGAAGTTCAAATATTCCCGCTAAGATGCTTCCTTTTATGTACAAAACAAACTTTTCAATATTGTCCCGTATAATATTTGATGAAAACATTACATCAACGACATTTCCATTGAATCCAGATTTTCCATAAATTATATTTCCCGCAAAATTCACTATACTTGTTGGTTCTGTAGCAAAATCATTTGAAATATGTACAGAGTAGGGTTGTCCATCCTTTCTTCCGTCAAATGTAGCTCCCTTATTTTTTCCAACAATCAAATAACCAGGAGAGCTTAACCCAAATTTTATATGACCTCCAAATTTGTTTTCCAATGGTTCAAGAACTTCATTCACTAATCCTATAAGCCAATTCGTCAATCCTATAGTATCTTCAGCGGTATCTACATCGTTTCCAAAATGTTTTTTACTACCTGCAAAGTCCTCATAGATTGTTTCATCAGTAAAATTCTTATTTCGCTGAGTAAACAACTCCTTTAGTGTGTATTTTTTTTCAATATATACATATTTTCTGATATTAATTAAGGAATTCACCGTATTTGATAATCCAAGCGATAAAATTCCAAAATTATTATATTTGCATCCTCCTTCAGAAATATCTATTTTGCTCTCTCTTGTTGCGCTCTTTAAAACAGACAGTAACGGATCCTTCTCCCATTCAATGTATTTGGTGAGATTTGCCATATACCAAACATGTCCGCATAAATTATCCGCAAATTTACTAATAAATTCTTCCCATGTTGTTAATTCTTCAAGATTTACTTTTTTGGCCAGCAGATCAAAAGCCTCTGCAAAATCGAATACACCTATATTATTCTGCTCACAACTATTTCCCGGAATAATTTCCCAGCAGGCACTTGTTACATAATCATTAGCATCACAGTATTCGTACCCATAATTGTATAGAGCAGGAAGAACCTTTTCATCATTTGAAATGAGTGGGCAACCTATCCCAGTCGCTATGCATTCACCTGATAATTCTATTAAATCATCCGGTGTTTCGCGAGAAACTCTGAGCAGTATCTTCGGATCAGGAATTTGCAATTGCTTAATTGCTTCAATGAAAGCATATGTCAGTCTGTTACATATATATCTGTTGCCTGTTCTATCCAAGCCTCCAAGAATGATAATCTGTCCTGTATCGCCAGGCATTTCCTCAGACTTCAACCAACAATAACTATGAAGAACTGTTAAAAAATCCTTTAAGATATCCACAAGCATTTCATCGGAATACTCTTCGTCAATGAAGTCTTCAAGCAAATAATCCAGTCGTCCTAATCCCACTTGTATATGTCTTGTCTGCCATAGGATCTGGTTCATCAGCAAAACTCGTTGCAAAGCCTCCTCAAGTGATTCCGGAGGAAATTCAGCCATGCGCTTCATCCACATACATATATTTTTTTTGTTTGGATTGTCGCTAAATTTCACCCTTTTAGACAAACGTTCCACGTATTTCTTGATTGAATCAATAATCTCATTATTATTAATTGCAAAATCATTATTTTCATTAATATATAATTCGTTTAATCCGGACTTGAGGATCAAATCATAATCCGGGGCGCAATTGCCCATTTGTCTTGCTTTTATCTTCCAAGTTTTAAATACATCTATCGAATACGCAAAATATTTACTCTTGCAGAGTTTGATTTGCACATGGTTCATAAGAGAATGAAAATCACTACTTTTTCTTCCACTATCAAATCTTTTAATTCTAAAGACTCCATTTATAATAAAACTCAGTTCAGAAAATTTATCAGTCTTCACTTTTCTGATTTTTTCAAGCAACTCTCTGCAATAAATAACGTTCCCTTGTGTTCTTATATCATATTTAATTCCAAAGTATCTGAAAACTCTGAAAGCAACTCTCTTAATTCCTTTGAACTCTGTTTTCTTTTCTGCAGTTTTATCTGCATTATCAGGATACTCAACAGTAACATTAAACCGCTTCCCAGCTTTCAGACCCTTTATTATAACTGCCGCCTTCCTGAATTTATTGTTGGAATTACTAAAAACCAATCTTCTCACCAAGCCAAAAGATTGTTTTCTAAATTTTTTTGCATCTTCCCTGCTCCGCATAAGATTGGTGCACATCCAATTGCGATAAAAATAATAAAATCGATTAATCCTTCCAGTGTCAACATTAAATATATCCACTCCAATATTATCGTCCATCCAATGATGAACGATGCTTTTACCGCAAAGATACCCTTCGTACCTTTGTAATATTCGGGTCGAATACTCTCCATCATCTCCCCAAATAAAGTATTCTTTTATGGGGTAGCCCACATCCTTAACTACCCATAGGGGAATCAACATAGACACAAAAGAACAGTGAGAAATCTTAATCAGCCCATCGCTGGCATATTCATTCCAATCATATGTTGGATTACATATATTCATATGACATGGCTTATCATCTTTCCAAAACACATTACTCGCGAGAAATCCAATGTTTCTAAAACTCACCCGCTTATATCCCGCTATCAATTCCCCTAATGCAAATGGAGTAACAATGGTATCATCATCCATAAGCCAGACAAAATCGCAACCTTCTTCATAAGCAGCCTTTATTCCATAATAAAACCCTCCGGCACCACCTTCGTTTATTTCTTTATTAATACAAATAAACATATTATGGTCCAGAGTTTCTAAATAGTCTTTCGTCCCATCAGAACTCGCATTATTGACAACAATAATCTTGGACAACTGATATTCTGATGAAAGAAGTGCATTAATGGATTGCTTTAACAGTTCGCATCTATTACATGTTACAATAACTGCATTAACATTAAACTCCAAAACCTAACCTCCAGATCATACAAAAGAGTTATAATACAGGCTAATGTTTATCCAAATCATTTTATTTCAAAGATGAAAAATCGTGAGATTTAATCATTTTTTTTATTTTTAGCAGAGCATATTTTAAACATAAGTATTTAACTTTATTCTTGCCTAAATATTTTTCCAGTTCTATATGACTCTTTTCCAAGTCATTGTTCTGCAGCCAAATATATCCTTTTAAATAATCTTCAATCCCCCTTATCACCGCAAGTGCTGAAATATACTCTTTATTTTTACAATAAAAATCAACACAGTTTTTCCAATGAGTTATCAGTTCATCTTTTCCCGGGAGAAGATTATATTTTTCATTCACAAATAATGGATTTCTTGTGTCGTAATACGCTAAAACAGGCGTGATTTTTTTATCCCATGTCTCGTGCCATACATGAACTCCTTCAATTATGATTGGACGTTTTCCACACCTTAGTCCATACTCAACATCATCACAATGGAGAAAGAAAGGCATAATGTCATTATCCTTCACAAAGCTGTAAGGATAACAGCAAAACCAAAATCCACCATAATCTGCATCCGCGTCATAGACAGCCCTTCCAGGTATATAGGGATAAGTCGAGTCAGTTATATCTCTAAGAAATTCCACATGCTTGATATCGCCGGAATTCCATTTTTCGGCAGCTGTCCATTGAATGTTTGGATTATCCTTATCTAACATTCTTCCGGCAATTGGCCTATCTGCATTTTCTTTGTTTACCGTTTCCAGAAAATCATACAAAATATAAAAACTATTCATTTCAAATGACACGTCATCATCCATGAATATTACATGTGTAAAAATGTTAAATTTCCTTATTTCTTCAATACCTCTTTGAAAACCACCTGACCCACCTGTATTTGGATTATGAAACATATGAATATTTCTATCATTATCCAATTCCATCTCCGATGAATTATCAACTACAAAAATATGCAATTTATCAAAATAGTGAGAATTGCCAGAATTAAAGAATTCAGAATCCTTTAAAATTTGCAAATTTTTTCGAAGGATCTGTTCTCGCTTATATGTACAGATGTTTAATGCAATTTTGACATTATTCATTTTATCAGAAGTGGCTTTCGTCAAGCTGATGTAGCATTCTCAGCTTCCATATTTTTGTATGCTTCACAAACTTCTCTCGGATTTCCCACCATACGAAGCTCACCTTTTTCTATCCATACGCACTTGGTGCAATTGTCTATTATAGTTCCCATACCATGGCTAACTAGAAGAACCGTGCTTCCGCCATGGATCATCTCCTGTATTCGCTCCAAACTTTTCTTTCTAAAAAATTCATCTCCGACAGAAAGCACCTCATCAAGGATAAGGATCTCCGCAGCATCCCCTGCGGTTGCAATAGCAAAGCCGAGCCTTGATACCATTCCTGAAGAGAAGTTCTTGACTTTTTCTTCCATGAAATCCTGGAGTTCCGCAAACTCCACTATCTCATCGTAATGTTCATCAAGAAATGCTTTTGAATAGCCTATTATCGAACCGTTAAGGTATACATTTTCTCTTGCAGTAAGTTCCATATCAAATCCGGTTCCCAGTGTAAGGAGCTGAACCTTCTTTCTGTCTACGGCAACGCTTCCGGAAGTTGGTCTTAACGCTCCGGATATTAGTTTTAGAAGGGTACTCTTTCCGGAACCGTTTGTCCCTATGATGCCTACTACTTCTCCCTTGAAAACATCAAAGCTTACATGATACAGGGCATACAGCCTTCTATATGATATCTTTCTCCTTACTATCTGGATCAGATAATCCTTAAGGCCTGAAGGATTATATGTGGACAGATGGAATTCCATAGTTACGTCTTGAACCGAAATAACGCATTCTCTGTTTTCTTCGATCACCTCTCCAGGGAATGCATATATATCCGGTTCCGCCGCTTCATCGCTGTCGGTATATTCTATCTCAGATTCTTCTTCCTGTTCATACCAGTTTCCGTCTTCGGAGAACTCTCCTCCAAAGACTTCATTGCATAGTTCCTTCCTTGCCTTCTTGATCTTCAGTTCATAGCGTGACCTGATAAATCCTCCTACCAGCATAAGGAATGTGACAATCAGAAGATATGTGAACAGTTCGGTATGGTTATAAAGCCAGGGTTCCTCTTCCCGAACCGGTTCATCTTCATGTACACCCCATTCGACCGTTTCCATTATAGGCGCTTCTATCGGTTCAGGTTCAGGCACACTGACGGTCTCTTCTGCAGCCTCTACAGCAGTTTCTTCGGGAAGAACCTCCTCTGAAGATTCCTCAACTGCTTCTTCCGGCTTGGTAGTTTCTTCTTCAGGAGTTTCTACCTCAGGCTTTTCCTCTTCCGTTTTTTCTTCCGTTTCTTCAGGCTGTCCAGGCACCTGCCAGACCACAGGAGCAATTCCGTCTCCGGGGAACGAGAGCTCTTCAGCAGGGGTTCCGGGCATAACCGTTCCGTCTTCAAATACAACATCGGGAGTCGAATAGGAATAGATATACTGAGGCGCAAGATAAATTGAAGTATCTACCGGCGCTATGGGATTAAATACAAGCATATATTTCTGCTTATATTCACCGTTACCGGTTTCATCCATTAGATACACAAGACCGTTTTCTTCATCGCAATAGCTTCCGCCACCGATATAATCAAGTACGGCAGGATCATATCCGACTATGACTTTGTGTCGTCCTACGCCTGCTGATGTCCTTATATAGATAGCGGTCTTGAACTCCTGCCCGAAAACGGGGTTATATGAAGGCGAACCGCAATAGACCACGGCATCCGCGGCCAATGCATTCATATTCGGTTTTAAGATCATGAGAGCCATGATCACGGTTACGATCACCGCTCTCTTAAAACCTCTCTTCATATATATCCTCTAAAGAATTACAATGTCTGCATTATCTTGTTTTCTTTTACCTTGAAAACAATCATTCCAAGTATCAAACTGACAACACTCCAGATAGATAATCTAAACCAGACATATGTCTCTGGTATATTTCCATACATTACACATTCTCTTTCGAAGTGTATGAATAGAAAAATCGGATTCCAGTTGACCACTGCCTGCATTTTTTCTGACAAGCTCGATACGGGATAAAACACTGCTGACATAAACATCATTACTCTCATAGCAATAGAGTATAGATATTTTATATCTGCAAAAAAAACAAATTCTGTAGCAAGCAAATAACTAAGTCCTATGGAAAATACAAGAACATATAAAATACCAACCGGAAACAAAAGCATAGTCCAAGATGGAGTAATCCTAAAAATAGCCAGCATTAAAATGAATGGAATACATGTATATCCAAAATTTACAAGTGCAGTATAAACGCGGGATAAAATGAATGTATGTTTAGGGAGTTTGGCTTTGATAAGTAATGTCTTATTGTCAACTAAAGCCGTCATAGCAGAATTGGTTGCCGTGTCGAAAAGAGTCCATATTATCTGGCCTGTAAGGTAATAGATGGGATAATTCTCAATGTTATGTTTAAACATAGTTGAGAATATCAGCGACATCACCACCATCATAAGAAGGGGATTAAGCACACTCCACAATATTCCGAGAGTGCTTCTGGCATACTTACGTTTGATCTCTCTGGACGTAAGTTCGCTGATAACAAAAGCATACTGAAGTATTCCGCTTTTCTTTTTATCTTCCACTTTTTATCCTTTTCTTTCCGGCTTCAGCCAGTTTTTTAAATCTTCTCTCCGACGCCAGATAATCTTCAGCTTTTTTTCTGTCACCCTTGCAGGCATTTACTATGGAGCCTTCGGGCCACCCGCTTTCAGGCATTTTTCCTTTCCTTAATCCGCATTTTGCAAGGATCCGGTTCATGCACAGGTTTTTCTTCAGATCTTCCTCATCCCACTCGGTACACAGAGTTTTCATTTCATTTTCTATGACATCATCGGAAAACAACATTTTTCCAAATGAATCCGCTTCTATATCTGTCGGATCCGACATAAAACATGACAAAAGATCCAGACACATGTTGACCGTACGATCAATGTCTATACGATCCGGATCACAGGATCTCGAAAGAATCTTTGCATACTCACAGATCAGGCCGTCGAAGTGTTTTATGCTTTCAGAATTCGGATTACCTTCACCTGACAGCGCAGGGACCGATATTCCGTTATCATCATATTCATAACCCACAGTCATTCCCGCAGGTTCAGAGCATACAGTTTCAAAAAGGCATATGGAAAATCTGATCTTCTTATATAAATTGCTCTCATTCGGCGAAATGTAAAACGCATGATACTTCGATTCATCGGTATTAGCCGGCAGATCAAACAGTCCGAAATAATATCCTTCCAGCTCATCCGTTCCGATCAATCGTCCCATCGTTTTCTGTATGGTTCCGATCCATCCGCTGTCCACAATTGCAATGTCAGAGGTGCGAGTTTCATCCAAGCCATGCTGTTTCAGATAGTCCACGGTGACTTGAAACCGTCCCTGTGCATGAGACTTTACATATTCCATGAACTCCGGATCATCTGCCAGTCTTCTCTTAAGGCCTGTCAGTTCTCTGAAATTCAGAAAAGAATCTTCCCGTCCTTCAAATCCGGTTCTTGCAGCTACTGTTTTTTTCTCTGCAGGATCCAGCCCCACTCTTTGCATGATCTTTGCAAAGCTTACATACATTGCTCCCGAGCAAATGGTATCCAGACACTCTTCACCGCCGAGATAATATTCGGCACTACGAAGACTGTATCTTGAAACCGACAGATATGTCAGCTTGATATCAGGTGCGATCACCTTGCCCAGGATTTCAGCTGCTTTATGAAACAGGTACGCATCTCTTGACAGGAAATAAAGCTCTTTTTTACCCCGTTTCTTTGCATCCTCCAGCACATATATCACATAGGCGCATATCACAGGAGCAAAAACATGAATAAATACCTTCTCTCTGGCGGACAGATCATTGCCGTATCCGCGTTCTCTTTCAAGGCAGCGATTTAAGCTTTCCCTGAAGGCCGGTACCCAGCCTGTATAATCCCGGTACATTATCAAGCGTTCTTCGAATATCGTATTCGGGTTCAATGATCTGTCTCCTTCCGTTCATTGCTCTCACACCTTCGACCCTCTTTATCATTCCGATAAATTCGGAAGGCATAAGGAATCCCACGATAGGTCTGAACACATACAGGAATCCGACCGGAAGGAGAATTCCCATTTTCTTAAAGCATCTGAATCTTATCTTTGATTCATTCAGTCTGTTGATGAATTTTCTTCTGTGATAGGATTCATCAGTCTCCCTGTATCTGAAAAGAACATCCGGCAGATTGAATCCCTTAAGACCTTTAGAACTGAAATTCATAAATAACTCGTAATCTTCACATCTTAATGTTTCGGATGATACGAGATATCCGTTTTCATCATTAAAGATCTCTCTCCTGAACATCACCGAAGGGTGAATATAGGGAGAGTATTTATAATAGTCTTTTCCCGTGGGTTTACCGGGCATATGGCGGACACCCCAGACTCCGTTTTCGTCAAAGAGCTCCGCACCGCATCCGCACCAGGAATAACCGGGATTTGATTCAAGAAAACGAACCTGTTCCATGAACCTTTCGGGAAGACATTCGTCATCCGCATCCATCCTGGCCACGAATTTACCGCGTGCAAGTTTTATACATTCGTTTAGAGAAAAAGCAAGACCTCTGTTTTCATCACATCCCGCAAGACGTATGCGGTTGTCCATAAGGGGGAGTTTTTCCAGCAATTGTACACATCTTTCATCCGATCCATCATTCCAGATGATGAACTCAAAATCAGAGAAAGACTGATCAAGAACGGATTTCACCGCTCTGTTAAGAGCGATTTCATCCCACTGATTGTATACTCCCATGATTACGGAGATTACCGGATCTTTCAATGTTTTCCCTTTCCCACTCTCATAATGGCGTCCTCATATATCGGACGCATGACATTTCCGACTTCCGTTGTCGTAAATTCTCTTGCCGAATCCCTGCATTTGTCGGACAGCGACTTTCTTAATCCCAGATTGTCCTTAAGTCTTCCTATGGCTTCGGCATATTCGGGAACGCTTCCCGATCTGCATACTATGGAGTTCACTCCGTCCTCCGCGTATTCCCTTGCTCCTCTTGTATCGGAGACAACAAGCGGAACTCCGCTTAAGAGTGCCTCGACTGCCGCTATTCCAAATCCTTCCCTTATCGAAGGAAAAGCAAACACATCGGCAGTCTGTAGAATCTCCTCCATATCCGTTCTGTATCCGAGCAAACGCACACGTTCACTCAGACCATACTTTTCGATAAGGCTTTTAAGATACTTTTTATTTGGTCCCTTGCCGCAGATGCTGTAAAACACATCATCATCTTTTAGTGCAGCTATAGCCTCGATAATGGCTTTCTGATTCTTGTTGTCATTGAGTTCCGCGGCAGTGACTATATGAAAAGCACTGTCGGGCACTCCTATCTCTTTTCTCTTTGATCCTCTGATCTCAGGTCTTGGTCTGAACTTATCCGGATCAACACCGACACCGTGGATCTGGGAGATATTCCATTTGATACGCACGGGGAATCTTACCGCTCTGAGATAATCTTCTCTGTTGATGGTAATTATCCTGTCCGTGCATCGTGAAAGCATCTTCTCAACCGGATAATACAGAAGCCAGTTGATAAAGGGCGCACCCTTGTAAAAATGAAAACCGTGAGCGGTATATATCACGTACGGATGCCGCCCGCTCAAAGCTGCTGCCACTCTGGCCACAACTCCACCCAGGGGATTATGGCAATGGATGATATCGATCTTTTCCCTGTCTATGATCCTCTTTACCGCAAACACAGCCCGCAGATTGCTTAAGACCCTGCGGGGACTCTTCTTGATGCTGATGGGAAGTAAGGTGATCCCCTTATCGATCAGCATCTGTTTGTCAAAGGGATAAACAGGATTATCAAAATCAGATGCATAAAAAAGTCTGCATCCCAATTCTCCCGCAATCTCCGCATCACGCATCTCAAATTGCGGGAGAAATCCGCTTATTGTTGTAACAAACAACAGATTCGGTTTTTTTCTGTTAGGGGATGCCACGTTTATGCGATACGGCGTGACTTAATGCCTGCAAACACTGCGCCTGCAAGGCAGAGAGCAGCGAGCACCATAAGGATCGAAGTTGAAGCTCCGGTCTTGGGAGCTGCTACAGGTGTGGTTGCGGCAACTTTAACTATGGTAATGGGAGAAAGAGTTGCGCTTCTGAAGGTAACAGCACCGGTTCCTACTGCAGAGGGCTTGATGATCTCCCAGCTTGATCCGTTCCAGTGAAGGATAACAAGAGAATCATTTGCTGCGATCTGAGGGTTGGTAAGGGTTACGGTGTAAAGTCCGTCCTTATCTTTAGTAGCTGTATCCACCTTAACCTCGACGGTTGCAAGAACAGCAGCACCGACTACGGCATTGGTCTGGGTTGCGGCCGCTGCAAGATTTGCATCGCCGAGGAAAGCTGCAACTGCAGCGATATCCCTGAGGATGATGTTCTGAACTGCAACCTTTGCGGAATCAGCGGTGGTCTGTGATACAGTCTCAACCTTAAGGCCTGCGGAAGCACCGGTCAGTGCGGAATACTGAGCAGGAGTACCGGTATCGGAAGCAAGTCCCAGAGCCTGGCCGGGAACCTGAGGCAGAACTGCTTCAGGAACAGGTGAAGCAGCAAGTGCTGTCATAGAACTGAGCATGGTGATCATAAAAGCAGACATGATCGCAAGAACTTTCTTTTTCATTTATTTATTCCTCCTTACATTTTGAAACAAGTTATATATCAAACCGAAGTTCCCCCCGGGAGATATCAAAACGATCAGTTTACGGGCTCGTAAAAAAGATCTATCAGCAGTTTTTGCAGTGCTTCATCATCGATATAGAATTCTTCGAACAAAACGCCCTGTACCGTTTCTCCTGTGACCGAATATATGCCCTTCGGATCCAGCTTGTAGTCCATAGTCTCTGACGCAAGGTAAGTGTAGCTGCTGACATTAAGATCTGTGGTCATGTACTTCTGCATGATATTGAACAGATCAACCGCAGTTCCTATATCACCGTGAACGCTTTCCCTGGCTTTATTAACAAAAGCGGTTATGTACTGCTTCTGCCTTTCCAGTCTCAGAGAATTAGAATCAAACTGATCCTCATTTCTAAGACGCAGATACCAGTATGCTTTGTCACCCATCAGCGTGACGGTTTCTCCCTGATGAAGATCCATGTCATACTCGGGATAAACGATATCGTCCAGAGCCTCTACGGTTATCCCGCCCACGGCATCATTGAGTTCAGGCACTGCATCCATGCTGACTGCAGCATAGGCATGAATAGGGATCCCGTGAAGCATTCTGGATACCGCCACCACCTGATGCTCTGCGCATTTGACGGGATCATTTCCAAAACCGTGCTGAAGCGCTATCTGCTCAGTAAAAACTCCCCTGTAGGTTCCGGATTCGTCCCACACATCAACATCGGCCATGGAATTTCTGTTTATACCCACAAGGGATATTTCCTCGGTATGCGGATTCAGCAATACGAGAAAAAGTGAATCTGCCTGGCCGCCGGTGTTATATGCATCGGGAGCGGCATCCCAGCTCTGTCCTCCGACCTCTGTGTAATTCTCCACATCCAGTCCCATAACGAGGATGCATATAAGATCGGGATTAAGCGCATACTCTTTCCCGTCATACATCACGTGGCCTTCGGGAAGATCTTCCGCATTACTTCCTGCGGGATCGACTATCACCACCGAATTTCTCTCAAGCCCCGCCACGGGAGTGTGCAGCGCTTTTTCACCTATGGCTTTAAGCAGATAAAAAATTCCTGCAATGATGGCTATGATGATAATTACGGTAAAAACCGTCAGAGCACCGACGCTTGTTTTTTTCTTTTCTGTTATAATTCGGTCTTCAATCATCTGCTTTTATTTACGGATTAAGGAGCACGCCCACCACCAGGAATCTCTTCTGCGCATCATGATCCGTGGTGCATGTCGACAAAGTAACGATCCGGTCATCCGTATCAAGCTCCACATCATGCCTTACATTTCCGAGATATGGCCCGGTCACATCAACGCTTTCGATATTGGACAGGTACTGCTCATAGACATACTCATTGCTGCAGTCAAATGTAAGGATCAGATGGAAAGAAGGATATTCATATGCCGCAACCACTTCATATACAAGAGTCCTTCCGTCATCTGTATATATGTAAAAATAGTGGGGCTCCTCAAACATTTTCGGATCTGCGAATTTATGCAGAGTTGAAAACATTGTAGTGTTATCCATATTGTGTCCGTAGATAACGGTGTGAGGATCGGTAAAATCCTTCTTGTTGTAATTCTCTGTATATATGACTCCCGGAAATCCGTAAGAACCGTCAAGGTTATGGTTCAGGTAATATTCATTGCTGCTCGGATGCTGTAATACCGGATAGTCAATACTAGTACCGGGCACATAGATCCATGCATAAATATCCGAATTCTCCTTATGGAGTTCATCCCAGTCAAGACCTTTTCCGGGCGCTTCGGGAACCGGCTCCTTTTCTTCGGGTTCTTCCGGCTCTTCACCCTGCTTGCCTGCAGCAAGCAGGCCTTCCGGAGACAGGCCGCCCTGATCTTCGGGATTTTCGGACTGTTCATTTGTCTGGTTTCCGGCTTCCTCAGACCCTGCTTCTGTTACCGCGCTGCTTTCATTTACAGTTTCCGCCATTGCGGCATAGGACGCTTCCGTGGCAAGCTCGTTCTTTTTCCTTAATGCCAAAATGGCAATTAAGACTGCAGCGCACACAAATAACGCCACGGATATGATCCGCCAGATATTATTTTTTCCTGGATTAGAATTACTCATAATGTTTCACGGATCGAAACTATCCGGTTTCACGGCATCCGGATACGTATTCGAATCCATCAAATATTATATAACATATACTATTAAAAGAAAATCCCTTTATTAAAGAAGTTATTTGACTAAAATCCGCCCTCTGATATATTATTTTATTCATGAAAAACAGCGAAAAAACAATAAAAATCCTCACTTTCATCATCCTGCCCCTCACCGTGGCAGTTATTTTTCTTATAAACCACACCATCCCCTTTATGATGGACGACCTATGGTATTCCACAAAGCTCTTCTCCCCCGATCCCATAACCGGCCTGTCGGATATCATTCAGGCCCAGATCTGGCACTGGCACAACTGGGGGGGAAGAAGCATTGCCCACGGTCTTTTGCAGCTGATCCTTATATCCGGAGAGACCGTTGCGGATATACTGAATACCGTCTTTGTATTCCTTCTGTCCGCATGCATAATGATGATCGCATCAGCCTCAGGCTGCAGCTTCGGCAAAAAGCTTCCCTATATCTGCGCTGCCGCGGGAATGATAGTGGGCCTTGCCGCAAACTGGAAAATGAGCATGTTCTGGGAAGCAGGTGCAGCCAATTATCTCTACATGACTGTCTTCCTCTTCCTGTATCTTTTCTGTTATTTAAGAGAAGCTGATTCCGATCGCGATCCTCTGTACGGGATCACTTTCTGGATTATCCCTCTTTCCATCGTCACCGGATGGAGCAACGAGAACATGGGACCCACCTGCTTTATCCTGTCTGTGCTGACAATGATCCATATTGTAAGAAAAGGCCGTAAGATCCGCTTCTGGATGATCGAAGGAAGCGTTCTTTGCCTTTCCGGATGTGTCATGTGCATCATCGCCCCCGGCAACTTTGTAAGAAAATCCGAGACCGAAACCGGACTGGGAACACTCTGGAAGGCATTTTTAAGATTCTATTCCGAGAGCAAGGCCGCTTTCAGTTTCCAGATCCTTTCAATTCTGACACTTGTATCGGTAATTCTTATCAGCGTTGTTTTCTGTGACATCGCACTGACCCTTACGGAAAAATATCTCCTTCTCGGCGTACTGCTCTCATGGGGTGCAATGATCCTCTCACCTCATTATCCCGACAGAGCAACCTTCGGCACAATGTGTCTTATGATCGCCGTTATCATTTCCAGAAGCGCACTTATCATCAATAAGAAAAAAGAGGCATCGCTGCCTCTTTATCTCGGTTCTATGGTCATCTGGCTGAAAGGAATGTACGATCTGCTTGAGTTCTATTGCATTGCCATCGGCTGGATCAAGTGATCTTTAAAATCCTTTAAGCTCTTGCATGATGCGGTGATGCATCATATTCGGCTATATAATCTTTGGTATAATCCGCATCGGATCTGCAGGGTGCATATACCGTTCCGTATTTTTGTCTGGTTTCCTCGCCTTTTCCCGTGATAAGCAAAACAGTGGGCTTCCTGACTTCAAGGATCGCCTTATGGATAGCAGCACCTCTGTCTTCTATCTCCTCGTAAGCAATACCTGCTTCTTTTGCGAATTTTGCAACTTCGGCAGATATTTCATCTGCGGGATCCGGTCCGGGATCTTCCGCACAGATATAGATCTTATCAGCATATTTGGCTGCAACCTGAGGAAGCTCATATCTTCTCTGATATGCTTTTCCGCCGGGGCATCCGAAGATACCGACGATCAGGTATCCGGGGAATTCCTTCTTAACGGAAGAGTACAGTGCTTCAAAGCTCAGCTTGTTATGGGCATAATCCACAAACGCATTGACGAGACCGTCCTTACTCTTGAACAGCTCCATTCTTCCCGGGGACTTTGCCTTGCGAAGTCCATTTTTTATGCACTCTCTCGGGATACCGTAAATATCTGCCGCTGCTATGACGCCCAATGCATTTTCAACATTGAAAAGTCCGGGCATTGTAAGTTCAAAATCCTCTTCAAATGAAGGCTCCGCATTCTTAGTTACTTTAAAGAGAATGCTTTCCCCCGACTTTACGATATCATGTGCAAAATAATCTGCCTTCTCATTATGCGTGCTGAAGGTCACAAAATCCCCCGCAGCCTCTGCTTCCCCCAGCACTCTTTCGATACAGTCCGAATCAAGATTTACCACCGCGTGTTCGGAGAGTGCAAACATCTTCATCTTGGATGCAAGATAATCTTCGAAGTCAGCGTGCTCATTGGGACTTATATGATCTTCTGAGATGTTCATGAAAACAGAAACACTGAACTTCATTCCAAGGACTCTGTCATATTTTAGAGCCTGACTGGAAACTTCCATTTCAAGAAAATCTATCCCGCTCGAAACCGCATTATCCATATGCATGTGAAGTTCAAGGGATTCCGCAGTGGTTATATGGGACTCTTCCCTGATGACACCGTCGTAATTATCTATGGATGATAAAACTGCACTTTCACCTTTTCCAAGGGATGCCAGATATTCATCAACCACGGATTTCATATAATAAGTGGATGTTGATTTTCCCTTTGTTCCGCCGAAAGCAGTTATCTTTAGTTTGTCCTGAGGGCGGTCATAGAACAGATCTCCCAGTACAGGCATTGCTTTTCTAATATCACTTACGATCAGCGCGGGAATCCCTGCACCTTCCGCATATTCTTTTTCGGAAACGTATGCAACTGCTCCGGAATCCTTCGCACCCGCAAGATATTTGGGTTCAAATGCCGCACCCTTGCAGACGAACATGGTGCCGGCCTTCACATTTCTTGAATCATATGTAACATGAAGGATTTCCGAAGGTGCCTTGTCTTCGGCTGTCACGGACACAAGCAAACCTGCGTCCGCAAGTGCTTCTTTATATTTTTCAAAAGAAAGAATAACGCTCATTTATAATTCCTCGTACTCCGCACCGCTTCTGATGATGGATTCCCTGACCAGCACATCCAGTGCATCGACGCAATGGACGGGAACCTTGTGGTGCTTCTTATATACACTGAGCTCGGTACATCCGAGAATGATGACATTGCAGCCCTTTGCCTGCAGATTTGTCACCGCATCATGGAATTTATCCTCATCGCCCAGCTTCCCCGCTTTGATATCATCGTAGATCAGGGACATTACTTTTTTCTGGCTTTCGGGATCCGGAACCTCTGCCACAAGTCCGTGATCAGTGCAGGCTTTCTGGTACAGGCCTGTACTTACCGCTCCGTCAGTGGCAAGTATTCCAACCTTCTTAACCCTGATCTCACCTTCAGCAACATAGCGTGCTGTTTCATCTATCATGTTGATAACGGGGATATCAGTCATCTCGCAGATCCTGTCCATAAAATAATGGGACGTGTTACAGGGAATGGCTATATTTCCCGCTCCGCACTTCTCCAGCTTTTCGATCTCGGTTTTCATGGTCGCAAGAAGCTCATCATATTTTCCGGTATTGATGGCCGTGGTCCTGTCAGGCATCGAAGCGCAGTTCAGTATGACCATATTGATATGATCCTGATCCTTTACCGCCTTTGTGTGGGCAATGATCTCTTCGTAAAAATATGCAGTTGCCTCAGGTCCCATTCCGCCGATGATTCCGAGTGTTTTGCGCATTGGATCTCTCCCTGTCATTTATAATACTTCTTGAACTTAACATAGTGACTGAAGTAATTCTTTATCATCCTGTACATTCTTCCGGGATTGCTGTCACCCTTAAGGAATATGGGATTTACCACCTTGCCTTCAGCCCAAAGTCTCTTCATTGTAGCTTTAAGTCCGGGATCTTTAACATACTTCAGGGCCACTCCTTTGGGAACAACAGTCCAGAGATGTTCCTCCTCCGCATACTTAAGAGGAAGTTCTTTCTTATAGAAATAATCCTCAGTGATGTATTCCGCTACATTAAAGCCGGAACCCGTTACATAGAAGTTACTTCTTCCCTGTCTTGTATTGATCTCAAAGAACTTGAATTTCCCGTCACGGGTGTCATATTTAATATCGAAATTCGAAAATCCCACGTAATTCATGGATTCCAGAAGATTCTTCACCTTTTCCATCAGTTCCTTGTTGGGTTCGGTGATGATCAGTGCATGATTTCCGAGACCATGGGGAGTATGTTCCTCCAGAAGAACATGTCCCAGACACATCATCTTAACCTTTCCGTTATGATCGGAATAGGATGTGAGAACTCTCATATACTCATCATTTCCAGGGATTCTGTCCTGAATGATGAGTTTATCCGTATATCCCGCGCCATAGATGTCATGGATAACATTTATCATCTCTTCACGGTCGTGGATGGTATATACTTTTTTCTGCGTATCAAATGGATGCTCCCAGTACTGGATGCCGTTTGAAGGCTTTAAGATAACTGGGTAAGGAAAATCCATGGCAAAATCATCGCCCATGGAGCTGTCATAGATAACGGTTCCGGGGTAATCGATGCCCCACTTATCGCACAGACCGTAGAAGGTTTCCTTCATCTGAAGAGAATGCATCAGTTCATGATCGATATAAGGGGTGATGATATTCTCCGCAAGTTCGCTTTTATGCTTGGAACAAAGAGCCACATAGGAATCTCCGCATCCCACAAGGATTATGGTCTTATCCTTATGCTCTGCCGCAAAATCATTTATCCTCTTAACAAAATACTCATCGGTCTCGATGCGGGGATCAGCTTCATAATTGATGATCCTGCTGTCGAAGCTGGGACCGGTGGGATATTTACCGAAGACATAGCATTTAACATTATATTTTTCATAAAATGCTCTGGAGACGGAATAGGTATTGATATCTCCTCCAAGCATTACGGGTATGAATTCTTTTTCTGTAAAATTCAGGGACATATGATATTACCTCGTTCATTTCCCAAATTTTTAAATACATTTAAGTATACCATATTTTCCGTCTGAAAAGGGACCGACCACTAAATATCTGGATTATTGCCTCATTTTAAAGTAAAATACTCCAGAGGTAATTATCTATGAAAAAACTGATCCTAAAACTGATCACAATCATTATACGAATAGTCATCGCCCTGATCGTGGGTTTTGTTCTTCTTATCCTGTACCTTACGGTAAAAGAATACAGGCCGGCGGACAGGGAGGCTCTGGATATCAGGCAGGGAGAAGCAAGCGAAGCTTCGGCACTTCTTCCCGGAGATGCCATAACCGTAGTCACCTGGAACGTCGGATACGGGGCCCTGGGAGATAACGCCGATTTCTTTATGGATTACGGCAAAATGGTCTATACCGCAGATGAGGAAAGGCTGAATCAAAACCTTGCGGGGATATCCGAAACATTAAACGAGATCGCTCCGGACATCATATTGCTTCAGGAAACCGACGAGGATTCCTCCAGATCCTATCATCTGAACGAAAACGATTATTTTGCGGAGGAATTCCAAGAATTCGACTCCACTTTCGCATATAACTTCAAGGTTGATTACATTCCGTACCCCATACCTCCCATCGGAAAGGTCACCGGCGGACTCATGACCTTATCGCGTTTTAGGGTAAATTCCGCGGAAAGGATCCAGCTCCCCTGTTCCTTCACCTGGCCTACAAGGGTAGCAAACCTGAAAAGATGCCTCTCCGTAAACAGGGTTCCCGTTGAGGGCTCCGATAAGGAACTGGTGATCGTGAACTTACATCTGGAAGCATATGACGACGGTGAAGGCAAGGCAGCCCAGACCAAAATACTGGCAGAGTTCCTTCAGGCAGAAGCTGAAGCCGGAAATTACGTCATAGCCGGCGGAGATTTCAACCAGGCATTTTCAGGAACTGATACTTCCGCATATCCTGAGATCCCCGACAAATGGCACTGCGGCCTTTTGGACGAAGATGCCTTCGGCGATCTCCTGGTCTTTTGCCAGGATCCTTCAAGCCCCACCTGCAGAGCTCTGGATCAGCCTTATGAAGGTTCAGACATAGACAATTTCCAGTATTACGTTATAGACGGATTCATCGTTTCTTCCAATCTGGAGGTTCAGTCCGTCGAGACCCTGGATCTGCAGTTCAGAGATACCGACCACAACCCTGTAGTAATCAAAGTCATCATCCCGGAATAAAAAAGAAAGCCTCCCGTGTAATGATCACGGGAGGCTTTAATCTTTGTATCAAGTCATCAGATTTCAAAGAGATCGCTGTATGCCTTAAGTGCTCCGTCAGTCTCGTGAGCAAGAACCTTCTTTGCAAGGACCTTTCCGAGCTGAACGCCTTCCTGGTCGAAGCTGTTGAGGTTCCATGCAAATCCCTGGAACATTACCTTGTTCTCGAAGTGGGCAAGGAGTGCACCGAGAGCTTCGGGGGTGAGCTTATCTCCGATGATTATGCTGGAGGGTCTGTTTCCGGCAAAGTTCTTATTTCTGTT
>JAEEGL012680870.1_pt1 | contig 33425 bp, 27 predicted proteins | sample 9134231 | NCBI WGS metagenome assembly JAEEGL01 (sample SAMN16246548, study PRJNA631951) | gut metagenome | biome: gut microbiome; feature: rumen; material: fiber-attached | host: Bos | place: Iran: Karaj | collected 2018-10 | reverse complement strand
TGATCTTCGGTATAACCTTTTATTATCTTATTACAAATTGAACATATCTCATTATATGTATGTTTTGTATAGCTTCTCGATACATAATTAGTCTTTACTCTCTTATCTTCGGGATGTTCACATGTCTTTTGTATATCTCCTGAAGGGATTGGTGTTGTTAAAAAATTTGAATATGTAATTTCTCTATATTTACATCCACTGCATTCTCTATAACTTCTCCCTGCCACGTTATCTGGAAGCCATGGTCCAAATGTATGATTTGATGCAGCAGACTGCCTCGTAATTCTTTGCTTACAATTTTTACATGCTAGCCATACTTCATGAGTCTTGCTATTTCCAACATCAACATATACACTTTCTCTAGCAGTATGCGGGCATAATGTTGGAGTTGGAACAGGCGTTGGTGTATCTTCTGGTGCCTCCGATGTACTTGTTGTTACTTCAGTATCTGCACTTTTAATTTTTATTGTAATTGTTTTAGTGAACATAACATCATTGTTGTCATAATTTACCGCAATCGAAGTTTGACCAGTAGAAGGCCTTTGCAATACTCTAAACTGATAACTAATTCCCTCCCTTGTTGTCTGTAAATAATTAGTATTGTAACTTACTGTAAAGTTTTCTGCAGATACTTGCCCTTTCCCATTTTTAATAATATATACTGAAAATGTTTCACCTACTGCGTATTCTTTACCTGAGGCAGGATGTAATTCATATGTGTACTTATCTTCGGTAATAGGTATTCCTTCAGATTCATCTGTAGTTTCTTCATTACTAATATCCATGTTTTCTGGCGATGTACTATAAGATATTTCTTTATATTGACATCTACTACATTCTCTGTAGCTTCTTCCTGGAACATTATCGGGTAACCACGCACCAAATGTATGATTTTCTGGTTCAGGTTTTTTTAATATTTTTAACTTACAATTTATACATGCAAGCCAAACCTCATGCGTTTTTTCATTTCCATTATTTACATATGCATTTCTCTTGTTAATATGAAGACACTTTGCCGGTTCAGTGGTCAACGTAGCCTTAGAAGACGATATACTTCCTTTTGGCTCATTAGACCTACCATTTACCACTTCGACAATTCTGGGAGCACCTGTACTTAAGGTATCCTTTAAAGGTTTATTTCCTGCTCCATCATTTATATTTACAGTATTTGAAACACCATAAGATACACCTACTAAAAGAAAAATTGCAATAATTATTATATATAGCTCAGCATTATTCTTCATTTTTCATTATTCCTCCAAGCCTAATAAATATACTATTATGAGGATATTTTAGCATATTTTATTTGCTTTTATTCATTTGTTACCATATTGTTACAAAACCGAAATAAAAAAAGTAGAAAGCCAAAAGCTTTCTACTTTTTCAATATCACAAATATTACTTTCTTAGTCCAAGTCTTTCAACTATACTTCTGTATCTTTCAATATCAATACTCTCAAGATATTTTAAAAGACCTCTTCTTTGACCTACCATCATAAGTAAGCCTCTTCTAGAGTGATTATCCTTCTTATGAACTTTTAGGTGTTCTGTAAGATGAGTAATTCTCTCTGTAAGTAAAGCAATTTGGACTTCTGGAGAACCAGTATCTCCCTCATGTGTTTGATATTTAGCAATTATTTCTTGTTTTGTCATCAAAATGCACCTCCTTTAAAATTTTAAAACCCATAAAACCTAGAAAAAGTCGTGTATCCTTAATCCAAGAATTAGGCAAGACACATTATAGCACGCCATAGTATATAAAATCAAGCTTTTTTTCAAATAATTAGTCTTCAAGTTTTAGCTTAAAAGAAAGCTTGTTTAGGGAGTCTTTTCCCTTAACTTCCTCAATTTCAACGGTATTTGGTATGAAATACTGTAAATCTTCAAATGTTAGGGAAATTGGCAGCTCTTTTCCCCTTTCAATGTCAAACAAAGCATATTGCCTAGCCATCAATTCAGACTCATATGATATTCCAACTGTATAAAGTGATTTCGTTGAAAACCAGGATGTGTTTTTAACCGTTCCCTCTAATGTCACTCTATCGTTATAAACTACTAATCTAGAAATATATAGTTCTAAATCTCCTTTTTTCTTCTTTTGGTTAAAGTATCCATATATATATCCATCTGGAGAAATTGTAAAGACATCAGAAGCAAATGTCGAATTATAAAGCATATATGTTGTATGAACTTCTTCTTTATCTTCTACTTTTTCTTCTTTACCTCGTCTATAAGTAATCCTTGCTTCATATGCATTTTCTTCTTTACTTTTTATACTTTCCATAGCAAATGTATCCCAGTCAATATCTTCCAGTGTTTGAACATATTCATCATAAGTTTTAAAACGTTTATATTCATTAGTAAGCATACTATACATAGTCTTATAGTCTTTATTTTTCCCCATTGCTGCAAAAGGTTTAATAACGATTTCTCGAATTGTGTATGCATCCTTCATCGTAACGCTAGCTAGAGAGTTTTGACCTATTTTATAATATATATTTTTCTTCTCATCATTTGTTGATTTGATAAGTATTAGTGCAATAATAAGAACTATGTATGCACCGGCAACAAACTTAAGATAAACTTTTACTTTATTAAAAAACTTTTTATTTTTTTCTTTACCAGACTTTTCACTTACTTTTTTTTCATCCATTATTTATCACCATAATAATTATATATTTATTAATCTTGTTTGAAAAGTTTTTTATTCTCCATTTAGCTTAAACAGTTTCATAATTTCAACAATTAGAACAGGTGCAAATACAAGTCCCAAACATTCTAAAATCTTTGAAGTTGGTAATAACGGAATTCCAAATACACCTCTTAAAGCAGGAATTAACAAAACCGCAAGCATCAAACAAGAATCTATAAATACAGCAAGGAATAATAATTTGTTTCCACCAATTCCAGTTTTGAAAATAGATTTCTTAGAATTCCTAATATTAAATATATGAACTAGTTCCGAAAATGCTAAAACTATAAATGCCATTGCTTGACCTATTTCAACCTTAATTTGCTGAATAGATAATTCGTGTCCGCCAGTTTCTATAACATAGTAACCATCCCTAACACTTTCCCAGCCATTTTCGCCAGCAATTTTAGCTATGTCCATATTGCTTGTTGAAATACCAATTATAAATGCACTAAGAGCAAGAAGACCTATCATAGCACCTTGGTATATAATTCTCCATGTCATTCCTTTGGTAAATATACCTTTAGTCTTAAGTGGTTTTCTATTCATTATATCTTTTTCTGGTGGATCAACTGCAAGTGCCAATGCAGGCAAAGAATCCGTAACTAGGTTAATCCACAAAAGATGAACTGGTGTTAATACTTCAATTAATCCCAAATCAATTCCAAATTGTTTGCTAAATACACCTGCTAAAACAGTAGCTAAGAACAGAAGAACAACTTCACCCACATTGCTAGATAGCAAGAACTGAATTGCTTTTAGAATATTATCGTAAATTCTACGACCTTCTTCAACTGCACTAACTATCGTAGCAAAGTTGTCATCTGTAAGAATAACGTCGGCTGCTTCTTTAGATACGTCAGTACCAGTAATACCCATTGCGCAACCAATGTCAGCTTGTTTAAGTGCCGGAGCATCGTTTACTCCATCACCTGTCATAGCAGAAATTTCGCCCTGTGATTGCCATGCCTTAACTATTCTAACTTTGTTTTCAGGAGAAACCCTCGCATAAACACTAATATTTCTGACTTTATTTTCAAGTTCTTCCTGAGTCATTTTATCTACATCAGCGCCAAGAACTGCTTCATTATCATTTTCGAGAATACCTAAATCTTTTGCAATTGCAACTGCAGTAGTCTTATGATCTCCAGTAATCATTACTGTTTTGATTCCTGCTGTCTTACATTTATTAACAGCATCTTTAACTTCAATTCTAGGAGGGTCAATCATACCAACCATTCCTACAAATGTTAAGTTATTTTCAATATTCTTTAGTTCTTCTTCGGAAGGCATATGGTCTATTTCTTTATAAGCCATAGCTAAAACCCTTAGTGCATTATGAGCAAGAATATCATTTTGTTCGTCAACTAATATTTTATAACTATCAATATCGGTTTTTATCTCTTCATCGATTAAATAATTTGAACATCTTTCAAGAAGTTCATCAATTCCACCTTTTGTATAAACTAGGTACTTATTATCATACTCGTGAACAGTTGTCATCAATTTTCGTTCAGAATCAAAAGGAACTTCAGCAACTCTTAAGTGTCCCTCTAGTTCATCTATGTCTATTCCAAGCTTCATAGCAAGCGCTGTAAGCGACGTTTCTGTTGGATCTCCTTGCAAAGAATTATCTTCCGCTATTTTAGTATCATTACACAATACACAAACATTTAACAGAGAATCTAGTTCACTGCTCATTGGAACTTCTTCTGCGTCATGTACTTTTCCATTGACAAATACTTTTTTAACTGTCATTTTATTTTGAGTTAATGTTCCAGTTTTATCTGAGCAAATAACAGTAGCACTTCCTAATGTTTCAACAGCAGGAAGCTTTTTTATAATAGCATGCTTCTTTACCATTCTTTGCATTCCTATAGCCAAAACTATAGTTGAAACTGCAGCTAAACCTTCTGGAATAGCAGCAACCGCAAGTGAAACTGCAGTCATTAAAATCTTAAGATAGTTAACTTCTGTACCACTCGATTTTTGCATAACAACACTAAACACAAAAATAAAAGCACAAATAATAAGGCATGCAATTCCAAGTGTCTTGCCAAGCTTATCTAATTTTATCTGAAGTGGTGTATCATTATCAGTAGCTTGATTTAAACTTTCTGCAATCCTACCAACTTCCGTATTCATTCCAGTTTCAACTACAATTCCTCTTCCTCTACCATAAGTTACCAAAGAAGACGAATATAGCATATTTGTTCTATCACCAATACCAACTTCTTTATTTCCAATTGTAGCATTATTTTTCTCAACAGGAACCGACTCACCTGTAAGTGAAGCTTCTTGTGCCTTTAAATTAACTGCCTCAACAATTCTTAAATCTGCTGGGATAAAATCTCCGGTTTCTAGAATGACAACATCACCTGGAACAAGTTCTCTAGATGCCATTGTCGAAAGCTTTCCGTTTCTAATTACTTTTGCTACATGAGAACTAAGTTTCTTTAAGGCTTCCAAGGATTTTTCGGCTTTGCTTTCTTGAGCAACACCAATAATAGCATTACAAATTATAACTACCATTATAATTATGGTATCTGTAAACCCTTCTCCATTTTGCATACCAACAATTCCAGATATAATCGCAGCAAATATTAAAACTATAACCATAAAGTCTTTAAACTGTTCTAAAAACTTTACTAGTAAGCTTTTCTTTTTCCCTTCTTTAAGCTCATTATATCCATACTTCTCACGTTTGACTCTAACCTGTTCATCAGTTAGTCCTTTTTCCGCGTTAGTATCCAAGTCCTTCTCTACATCTTCTATTATCTCATTATACCAATTAGCATTCATACTCATGTTACTTCCTCCAGTAAAAAAAATACATACCATCTTAAATTATTATAATATTATTCTTTGTTTTTTTTCAACCAATTTTAATTTATTGTGAATGATTTTATTCTATGATAGAATCATGATTATAATATAAATTTAATTTGATTATGGAGGAACAAATGGCAACATATATTATCGTATCAATTTTTATACTATTTATAATCGTCACTTTCGTTTGTGGCATTAAAGTTATAAAAGCAGGCGAAGTTGGTGTTGTTGAACGACTAGGAAAATTCAAAAAAACTATTCAACCGGGTGTTAATATTATAACCCCATTTATAGATAAAGTTAGAATAGTATCTGTAAAGTCCAATACAATATCTAATTCCATTATTTGGGTAACAAGTGATGAAAAGGCTATTAAGTTTGAGTTCTCTGTCACATATAGAGTAGTGGATCCTGTGAAAGCATGCTATAATATTAATGACTTAAATCGTTCGGCAGCGTACATTTCAGCGGCTGCATTAAAAGCCCCTATAGAAAAAACGAACTATGATGAAATTCAAAAAAGCACCAAAAAGATTATTTCTGAATGGGGACAGGAATTAGAAAAACGTTTATCAAATTGGGGCTGTGAGTTAGTTAACTTAGACATAGAAAATATAGAAAGAACTGAATCAGCCAATATACCTAGCACATTTTACAAAAAGCATACACAAGATGCCTCAATTACAGATGAAAAGTATGACTCTATAAACGAGAACCCAATTAAGAGCTAAGCTCCCAAATTATTCCATATTTTACTATCATTTTAAATTTCTATTACATATTTATTTTTTCATAAAAATGATATATAATTAACTAGAATGTTAATTCCATATGAAAGTAGGTGATTTTATGGAAATGACAATGATTTTTGTATGGGGTATCTTAGCCATCATTATGATAGCTTTAGAATTTATTCTACCTCGGCATATTAGAAGTATGGTTTGCTATTGGTGCATTGTGTGCAGCAATTGTAGCTTGGGTAGCACCCGCTAATCTAGCTTTACAAATTGGCACTTTCGTTTTTGTTTCAATTATTTTAGCAATTATTGGTTCCAAGGTCTTTAGCAATAAACCTTCTGATGGAAAGGTAAACCCAAATCCTGTCTACTCAATAATAGATAAAGAGGCAATTGTAACTAAAGAAATCAATAATACAAATGGAACTGGGAAAGTGATCATTAATGGAGATACATGGTCAGCTAAAAGTTCAAACGATGATATCATTCCAGAAGGAACTAAAGTAAAAGTATTAGAAATTGATGGCGTAAAAGCCGTTGTTGAAGTAATATAATTTTTTAAGGAGGTTTTTACTTATGAATTTTCAAGCAGGCATGTTTTTAGGATTAATTATTTTGGTTATACTAATCATTTTCCTAAAGTTTGCATTAAGAATTGTTAGGCAAGGAGAAGTTGGAATTGTTGAAAAATTTGGAAAATATCACAGAACTGTTGAACCAGGATTAAACCTTATAGTTCCAATTATACAATCATTAAAAACTGTTGTAGTAAAAGAGTTAACAATGGACGTTCCGCCACAAAACGTTATTACGAAGGATAACGTTACTATTTCTATCGATACCGTTGTATTCTATAAGATTACAGATCCAACAAAGGCAGTATATGCCATTAATGATTTAAGACGTTCAATTCAGTATATGGCACAAACAACAGTAAGAAATATTGTTGGTAAAATGGAATTAGAAGAAATTCTTGCTTCTCGTGACACTATTAACTCTCAACTTCGTGAATCATTAGACATCGCTACAGACCCTTGGGGATGTAAAGTAAATAACGTTGAAATTAAGGACATTGTTCCACCAAGAGATGTTAAAGAAGCAATGGAAAAATTAATCACAGCAGATAGAACAAAAAGATCTCAAATTCTTCTTGCAGAAGGTGAAAAAGAATCTGCAATTCGTATAGCAGAAGGTCAAAGAGAATCAAAAATTCTTCAAGCTGATGCTGAAAAAGAATCAAATATTAAGCGTGCTGAAGGTACAAGACAGTCTCGTATCTTAGAGGCTACTGGTGAGGCAGAAGCTATTGAAAGAATTGCTGCTGCTAAAGCAAGAGATATTGAACTTCAATATGCTGCATTAAAGAATGCAAACCTAGATGATAATATGGTTGCTGTTAAAAGTTTGGAAACTCTTGAAAGAGCATCACAAGGAGCTGCAAATAAAGTATTTATACCATTCGATACAGCTAAAACATTATCTTCACTTGGATCAATTAAAGAAGTATTTAAAGGTTAATATCATAAAAATAAAAAAGGTGGTCATTAAAATGACCACCTTTTTTTACCTAATTATCTTTGAAATATCACTTACTGTAATCCATATCATTAAAAATATTAAAATCGCAAAACCAATTAGTGTTATTTTTCCTTCAGTTTCTTTACTAACAGGTTTGCCTCTAACACCTTCAATAATAACAAATATTAGCTTACCTCCATCTAATCCCGGAATTGGTAATAAATTCATTATTCCAAGGCTAAGAGAAATTGCAGACATAAAGTAAAAGAATTCTATAAATGACTCTGTTTGAGATACTATCTGACTAACACCAACTATTCCTTGAAGTTCAACATCTTCTGCTTTTCCAGATATTAATTCCATTATTCCTAAAACATTTGCTTTAAGATAATACTTTGTTTCTTTCCATGCATACACCAAATTATGGAAAAAGTCTAAATCTTTCATTCTTATAAATTCAACATTAAATTCTCTTCTTATAACAGATTTAGGAGTCGCATTAATTGAAACAATATCTTCTCCCCTTTTAACATTTACAACAACACTTTTCCCAGGATTAGATTTTATTATTTTTAAGTAATCTTGAATATCACTATATTCATTACCATTAATTCCAGTTAATATATCACCCGGCTTAAATCCCGCTTCTTGTCCTGCACTATTATTAGCCACTTCAGCTACTTTAAAATCTGAAAAAGCTACCCCAAGAAATCCTGTCTCTGTTCCTTCAATCTTAATAGTTCTTGTAATGTGTTCATTATTCGCTTTAACTAATTCAAATGAAAAATTATCATCTTTTGCTTTAGTAATAATTCTTAAAACATCTGAAGCATTGATTACTTTTTCACCATTAATTTTGTATATTTCATCTCCAACATTCAATCCATATGTTTCAAGACTCTCTGATGATGATTTAGCATCTATTTTTGTAGTTGTATAGTCATTTAGATTCATATAAATGCAAAGATATATAAATATGGCAAGAGCAATATTCATTGTAACGCCTGCTATTAATACTAATATTCTTTGCCAAATTGGTTTATTTGAAAAAGCACGTTCATCTTTTGAATCTTCATCTTCGCCTTCTAGCTGAACAAATCCACCAAGTGGAAGTAGTCTTAATGAATACTCGGTCTCTTTACTACTTTTATGAATTATTCGAGGCCCAAATCCTATTGAAAACTTTAATACCTTCATATTACACAACTTAGCAACAATAAAATGACCAAATTCGTGTATAGTAATTAAAACACCGTAAAAGCACAATAACTTTAATTGCACCCAATAAAAAGCCTATCATAATATGATTCTCCTATATAAATAAATTGGGCCTTTCGGCCCGAAATGTTAAATATGCATTATTATATAAAATGCATAGTAGATGATTGGTGCAACAAAAAGCACTGAATCAAATCTATCTAGCATTCCACCATGTCCTGGCATCAAATGTGAAAAATCTTTTATTTCTGCATAACGTTTGATTGCACTTGCTGCCAAGTCTCCAATCTGTGAAACAATACTAACAATAATTGCTAACGCTATTTGCATAGGAATGTTTGTTAAAAATACTTGATCAATTGGTCCTTCACATATTCCTAGTTGATGAAGAACTAATGAATATATAATAAAGAATAGTACTGTACCTATTAATCCACCAATGCAACCTTCTATTGACTTTTTAGGACTAATAGTCGAAAACTTATGCTTTCCAATTGCTTTTCCAACTAAAAATGCAAATATGTCCGAAAACCATGCGCCACAGAAAATATAAAATATTAAAAATACTCCCGTTGACATTGCTCTAGTTGCAGATAAAAATGCAACCATCAATACAGTATAAATAGCTCCTAGTAAAGTCACACTTATATCAACTATATTGTATTTTAGTTTGGTTAAAACTGAAATTGTCATGCCAATAAAAATAATTAGTGGAATAATACTTGCACAAATCATCATTAACGTTTTAGTTTGGACAACCCCAATTGGGAGAATAAATAAAACACATAAATGTCCAAGTACTTTAATTGGTTTAAATCCCTTTTCTTCCAAAGCAGAGTAAAACTCATGATTCATTAAAAACGCACAAACTGCCATTGCAATATTAAAAAAGATAGCCCCATTCACAAGCTCTAAACTATCCAAATAAAAAATAAGTAAAAAAATCAAAACTCCAATAATTAATGTAAATACTCTTTTACGCATTTTTCCTCCATTTATTTGCCAAAGTTTCTTTTTCTATTGTTGTATTCAGCAATCGCTTTATCAAGCTCTTTTTCGTTAAAATCTGGCCATAATACATTCGTAAAATACATTTCTGAATATACTGTTTGCCATGTTAAAAATCCTGAAGTTCTGATTTCTCCAGCTGTTCTTATTAGTAAATCTGGATCAGGATCAGTCTTAGTATATGTATATTTTGAAAATAATTCTTCATTTATTTCATCAAGAGAAGTTATCTTTCCAGTCTTATAATCTTCAGCAATTTGTTTAGTGGCATGTAAAATATCTTGGCGTCCACCATAATTTAATGCAATATTAACAATAAAACCGCTTTTATCTTTAGTTCTTTCCTCAACTCTAAGTATACCTTCTTTAAGTTTTTGAGGAAGTCTTGTAATATCTCCAACAAGTTTTATTTTAACATCTTGATTCTTAAATTGTTTATCAAATTCTGATATTGCCTCTGCTAATAGGTCCATTAGATAGCTAACTTCTTCCTCAGAACGCCTCCAATTTTCAGTTGAAAAAGCAAAAACAGTAAGATATTTAACTCCCAATTTTTGACAATACTCACCTATATCTTTTAATCTATTAGCTCCTTCTCTATGTCCCATATTAGTTGGGAGATTACGGCTTCGCGCCCATCTCCTATTACCATCCATAATTATGGCAATATGATTTGGAATTATCATCTCATTATTCACTTCTTTTTGTTCACCTCTAAACTATATAGACATTATTTCTTTTTCTTTTGCAGATATTTCTTCTTCAATTTTTGCCACATACTTATCAGTTAATTTTTGAATGTCCTCTTCAGCATTATGAAGATCATCTTCAGTAATCTCTGATGCCTTTTCCTTTGCTTTAAAATCATCAATTGCATCACGTCTAATATTTCTTAATACAACTTTTGAATCTTCAGACATCTTCTTAATATCTTTAACTAATTCTTTTCTTCTGTCCTCAGTAAGTTCTGGGAAAATAAGTCTAATAACCTTACCATCATTATTAGGGTTAAGTCCAATATCTGCTTTTTGTATTGCTTTTTCAACTTCTTTAAGAATTGATGCATCCCAAGGTTGAATAGTAATCATCCTTGCTTCTGGAACCATAATATTAGCAACTTGGTTTATTGGAGTTTCGACTCCATAGTATTCAACCATTACTTTATCTAGTATTTTTGGATTAGCACGTCCTGCTCTAACTCCAGCTAGTTGCTCTAATAGAACACTTAGTGCTTTCTTCATTTTTTCTTCATATTCTCCGTACATAAAACTCTCTCCTTTTTATTCTCTTACTATAGTTCCTGGATTTTCACCCTCAAGAACTTTAATCATATTATTTTCATCAGCGGCGTCAAATATTGCCATAGTCATGTGATTGTCTCTGCAAAGCGATGCAGCTGTTGCATCTATTACTTTCAAGTTCATATTTAATATTTCTGAATACGATATCTCAGAAAATCTTTTTGCATTTGGATTTGTATCTGGATCGGAATCATATACTGCATCTACAGTTTTACCAAATAGTATTATCTCAGCACCAACTTCAGTTGCTCTAAGAGCAGCTGCAGTGTCTGTTGAAAAATAAGGGTTTCCAGTTCCGCCACCAAATATAACTACTCGACCTTTTTCTAAATGTCTAATAGCTCTTCTACAGATAAATGGTTCACCAACTTGTTTAATTTCAATTGCATTCTGCAATCTAGTTGAAACTCCTCTAGCCTCTAATGCATCTTGAATTGCCATTGCATTCATTGTAGTTGCAAGCATTCCCATATAGTCTGCAGTAGTTCGTTCCATTTCTAAAGCATTTCTGCCTCTCCAAAAATTACCGCCACCAACAACGATTGCAATTTGAACCTTCTTTTCAACTATGTTTTTAATACTATCACAAACTTTCCCAAGCTTGTCTTTATCTATGCCAAATTTAGCTTCGCCAGCGAGTGCTTCACCACTAAGCTTTAAAAGAATTCTTTTATACTTAAAACTCATGTTATACCTCCTTATAACAAGACCTACTAATATTTATAGCACATTTTTTTAGTTTTCTCAATGATTATTTGAAGTCCTTATTGCATATTATGTCAATCCGTGTTAGAATTCAAACGTCTTAAAACTACTATATTTCCTTTGCAATTATGAAGGAGGCATTTTCATGAAAAAGTATGTTGGTCTAGTTCGGGTTGTAAACTCATATTTTTCTGGCACAAACGTCAAATTGTACGTCATGTTTTCAGACGATGAACAAATCTTACAAAAATGGTTTAGTTTGTACAAAGACAAAAAAAATCCTGATGTAAAAACAATAATTCTTGAGAACAATCCTCAAATCGAAAGTTTCTTTAAAATTTTTAGCATCTTTACTCCAGAGCCAACGGCTTCACAAGCAAGAGATCTTTACGAAGCACTCATGAAAGAAAAAGATTAAATATAAAGGTCATAGATTAATAGAATCTATGACTTTTTATTTATATAACAATTAATGATTTTTTATGGAAAAATAATCAAAAAAAGCTTACCAAAAGAAGGCAAGCTTTAAAATGGCAGGGGTGGAAGGAATCGAACCCTCCTCAGGAGTTTTGGAGACTCTTATTCTACCGATGAACTACACCCCTATGAACATGCAAGAATAATGATAACACTTTGAAAGCTCTTATTCAAGTATTTTTTATTCAAAAATCTTTACATTTTATGTAAACTGTGCTATAATAAATACTATCAATAAGGACATTTTGTGTGAGTAGAGCTGGAAGATGTTCCACTGGTACTTGCGAGAGTTATTATCCAATTTGACCGTTGGCGAAGATGCCGTGTATGTATGTCATATGATGATAGTTTGTATGTCTGTTGTTGATTAATCTATTAGTTGAAAGGAGCATCAAATTGAGTTACTTCGCATAAACGCCTGCTAGAATAGTTAGCAGGCGTTTTCTTTTTATGTTTAATTATTCTTCAGTAACTTCAGCATCAGGAGCATTAGTTTTAACAGACTCAATTCCATTTAAGCATCCTGCCATTTGAGAATATCCTTCAGAAGCTAAAATGTTTTGTCCATTTTTAGCGTTTAATCTAAATCTAAATTCTCCACCCTTATCTTCATATACTTCAAATTTTGGATTTGATAGTTCTTCATATCCTTCTTTTGTTTGATCTTCAATTGGAGCTACTGGAGCATTTGTTTTAACGCTCTCTATTCCATTTTTGCATGCATCCATTGAACTATAAACTTGAGATGTTCCGATTACTTGTCCATTTCCTGCAACTAAATTAAATCTACATCCAGCATCTGATGTTTTGATAACAAATTTTCCCATTTAAAATTCCTCCTAACAATTTGTAGGTTTTTCCTACCTCTATAATAAGTTTAACTAATTAAAATTAAAAAAACAATACATAAATTATATTTGATTTTTAAAACAATTTTGTTACTTATAAAACTTGAAATAAATAAATAACAAGAGTAATATATATATGTGATTTTTATAAAAAATGAAAAGGAGAGATTTTAATGAAAAAAGTTTTACTTGCAGTTTTAGTTTTGGCACTTGTAGTAATACCATGTACATGTTTTGCTAATGCTGTTGCTTCATATCATATAAGCAACATATACGTTACTTTTGACAAACCAGAAAGAGGTGTTAAAGTTCCAATATCTGCGGAAGCTTCAGCACCAAATTCAACATTAGAAGTAAGCTACGTTTCTTGGTATAACAAAGACCATGTTAAATTAGGAAGAATGGAAGTATTTGAAGCAGGCGACTATACTGCAGAGTTTGAAATCACAAGAAAAGGTGGAGACGCTTTAGCAAAGACAACAGGAGTATTTGTTAATAGCTCAAAAGAAAATGTTACAGTAGACTATTCAAATATTAGTTCAAATGTATTGAAAGTTACATACGCAATTACTATTTCAGGACAAATAGCAAATGGAAGACTTTCAAATGTTGGAGGCGCTGCTCCTAAATCACCAGTTACTATGCAAAATATTAGTTTTACAATGCCTACTCCATCATATAACGGCAGCTATATTACAACATCACAAGTACAATGTGATGCAAGTTCTACTTTAACAATAGATAATGCAGGCTGGTCAAATGAAACAGATGGCGTTTTAATGACAAATTCAGACAAGTTTGAAGCAAAAACATATGAAGTAAGAATTTACTTCACAATGCATACAAATTATGTAATAGATGATAATACAAATGTTACTTTGAACGGCAAAAAAGTTACATTAAATAAAGTATCAAGTAAAGATGCGCAATATTACTTCGATTATCAATATGAAGTTTCTCTTCCATCAAGAGATACAGCTGGCTCAAGACCAACAAGAGTAACTGCAACACCAGAGCCAACAACAGTAAATGTTAGACCATCATTAACAGATGGAATACCAATATCAAGACCAACTGTTGAATTATCATCTGGAGAATTTGTAAGACCAACAGGAAATACTTCAGTTGGAAGAAGACCTGTAGGTTCAGGAGACACTATAGTTACAAGACCTTCTACAACAACTAATGCTTCTGGAGAAACAAAGGTAGATTCAACAACACCAGCTCCAACATCAACTACTCCAGAACCAAAGACAACTACTCCAGAACCAAAAACAACAACCCAAGAGCCAAAAACAACAACCCAAGAGCCAACGATTACAGAAAAACCAGCAGAAAAAATAGTTTGGGCCAGTGCTTCACCATGGGCTTTAGATGAATTAAATAAGGCAAACGAAGCTGGTATGATCCCTACTCTATTCAATAAAGAAGATCTAACAAAAAATATTACAAGAAAAGAATTTGCTTATGTTGCTGTAAGATTATATGAAAAAATAAGTGGCAAGAAAGCTGAAGCTGAATCTAAGAATCCATTTAAAGATACAAAAGATACTGAAGTTTTAAAAGCATATAAAGTTGGTATAACAAATGGTGTTTCTGATACAGAATTTGATCCAGATAGCGAAATAACAAGAGAACAAATGGCAACAATGATGACAAGAGCTTTACAAAAAGCTGGAATTGATACAATGGTTAATCTAAATAAAGTTGATAAATTTGATGATGATAATGAGATGAGTTCTTGGAGCAGAGATTCAATCTACTTCATGTCAAATAAAGGAATCATTAAAGGAATGGGAGATAATAAATTCGGCGTTAAAGGTACTGCTACAAGAGAACAATCTCTTCTAATTTCTTTAAGAAGTGTTGAAACTTTTAAGAAATAAATATAAATACAAAATAGAGGCAAAAATATGCCTCTATTTTTTTTATAAAAATCGTAACAAAAATTTAATAAAATATAGATAAAATTTATTGAAAATAATTTTCTATTAGATTAGAATAAATATAGCGAAATTTATTTTTACATTAAGGAGAGATAAAAATGGGAAGAAGACCAAAAGAAGAAGTAATAACACTAAAATATAATGGAGAATTAGATGGTGCTAAATCTATTTATTTACACTATGGAATTGGCGAAAACTGGGAAGGCGTTACAGAATGCAAAATGAGAAAACTTAAATATTGCTACAAAACAGAAGTAACAATTCCAACGGGTTCTGACCTAAATTTCTGCTTTAGAGACCAAGACGGAAACTGGGATAATAACTTTGGTAGCGATTATACCTTTAATTCCCTAAACGCTTGTACTCCAACGTATCCAAGCGTTGAAGCTGCTCCAATATCTAAGAAAAAATAAGGCTTATTTTATTATAAAATTAACTTAATTTATTGACTTTTAAATGACAAGATGATATTATGATTCTTGTCATTTATTTTTGCTCGAGTGGCGGAACAGGCAGACGCACAGGACTTAAAATCCTGCGGTTGAATAAACCGTACCGGTTCGATTCCGGTCTCGAGCACCATTTGGAAGGTCTTTAGACGTTGAATTTACAATTGTCTTTAGGCTTTCTTTTTTTATTCACAAATTAGACTATCTTTTTCGTAAAATTTTGGCTTTATTTTTATTATTTTATTTGCAAATTCTTTATTTGGATTTTTTAATACAGCTTTTATATAATTTGATGTATGCCCCTCTTTATCATTTTCAAATAATACATCAATTTCTTTTCCGATATATTGTTTAGCAAATTCTTCTTCCCACTCATCAGATAACTTTATAAGTTCTCTACTTCTCTCCTCTTTTACTTCTTCACTAACTTGATTATCCATTGAGTATGCTTTTGTTCCTTTTCTTCTTGAGTATTTAAATACATGTAATTTTGAAAAATGAATATCCTTTAAGAATTCGACTGTTTTTCTAAATTCTTCGTCAGTTTCTCCAGGAAATCCAACAATAACATCTGTAGTAATAGCTGCTTCTTTAATATATTTTCTAATTATATCAACGCTATTTTTATATTGGCTAGTTGTGTATAATCTATTCATTCTTTTTAACGTGTCATCACATCCACTTTGAAGTGATAAATGAAAATGATTACAAACTTTCCCAGAAGCGTCGATTTTTTTAACGAATTCTTCTGTTATAATTCTAGGTTCAATTGAACCTAATCTTACTCTTTCTATTCCTTCAATTTCGCAAATATCACCTACCAAGTCTGCTAAGCCATATTTATAATTATATGGCTCATCTGTAGAAATAATATTGTTTTCAAAATCTTTTCCATACGAAGATATATGAATACCTGTCAAAACGACTTCTTTTATTCCCTTTAAGGCTAAATTTTTAATTTCAGATAATACATTTTCCTTTTTTCTACTTCTAACTGGTCCTCTTGCATAAGGGATAATGCAATATGAACAAAACCTGTCACAACCGTCTTGAATTTTTATCTCTGCTCTAACATGATTAATAGTAGAAATACTATCAAATTCACAATATGGTGCAAGTTTCATTATATCTTCAACATGTTCTACCTTAGTATCTCCATTGTGCATTCTATCTTTAACAATATTTAAAATATCTTTTTTTTCATTATTTCCAAGTATTATATCGATATCATCTATTTTTTCTAGCTCTGCTTTTCCAACTTGTGCATAACATCCCATAGCACATAATATTGAATCAGGATTAATTTGTTTTGCTCTTCTCAATATTTGCCTTGATTTTTTATCACTCATGCTGGTTACCGTACATGTATTTACGATATATACGTCTGCAAATTCAGTAAAATCAACCACTTCAAAGCCATCGTTTTTAAACATGGCTTCTATAACATTAGTCTCATATTGATTTACTTTGCATCCAAGTGTATAAAATGCAACCTTGTTCTTCTTCATCTAAATCATCCTTACTAAAAATTTACAACAACAAGCTCTGGTCTATTAAATAGTCTTATTCCAATATGCCCTCTACTTAATCCTCTGCTATTTAACATTACGCCTTCTTCATTTGTATATATTCCACCATCATACTGTGGAAATAGTGTTCTATCTGTTGAAATAATTCCAACATCAAACATTCTAACCATACCACCATGTGTATGACCTGTAAAAACTACATCAGCGCCCCAAGAAGTATATGTATCAAAATCATTAGGATTATGTGTAATTAAAATATTGTACTTGGCTTTATCAGCTTTTCCAAGATCATTTTCCATATCCTGCTCATTATAGTCTTTTCTTATGTAGTATTTTTCTTTATAGTCTAAACCATATAAGCAAACATCTTCTGTTAAATCTATTTTTTTATTATCTAAAAATGTAACTCCATATTCTTCTAAATTTTTAACTAATTCATCATATTTACTCTCAGGAAGTGCTAGCTCATGATTTCCAATAATAAAAAAGCATTTATACTTGTTTCCAACCGCTTCTGCTAGCGAATATATTCCAGAAAAGTCTCTATCTTCAGCACTTACCATGTCTCCTGTAAAGAATACATAATCAGGATTAATCTTTTCTATTTCTTGAATCATAAAAGAATTACTTCTTCCAAAAGACTCATTATGTAAATCTGATATTTGAACCATTACACTTCCTTTTAGAGATTCTGGTGCATAATTAGAAAAGTCATAATAATTTACCTGAAATGTAAAATTATCTATAAATATTAGAACACCAAAAACTATAGTAATAAGTATAATTGCTTTTATAAAAGAAAAAAACTTTTTCATTATTTATCTCCTTTAAATAGTATATAAAAACTAGGGTGCCCAAAAAGGACACCCTAATTGTATCACAAAAGCCTAAAACTATCATCATAAAGCGGATTGATAACACAATCTTCATCATATCCTTCATGGTCAATCAAGAAACTCGAAAGCTCTTCGACTGATTCATCATCACCATGATTTAGGAAGATATGTCTAAGGTTAGGATAAAGGCTAAGTAAAGCCAATTTTTCATCAATGTACCCATGCGAACTAAATCCATCAATCCAGAAAGTACGGCACCTCTTGATATACATCCGGCTATTTAAGTATACTACCTTGCCACTTTTTGCCTCATGAAGAATCCTTGACGGACAACCTTCGACCAAATAGCCAGGGAAAATAAAAATAGCGTCTCTGTCTTGAACATAGTGTTCAAAATAATCAAGTACACGACCACCAAATCCCATTCCAGAAGACGTTAAGACTACATGGAAACCACTTTCCTTCGTGAGCCTCATATGACTTTGGTAGCTATCAATGACATTCATTCTAATAGTCGAGAATGGAAATCCATCACTATAGTTAAACCATGCAGAAGTTCCAGTCTTATAGCTTCCGATGTACTCCTGGAGCTCTCTAATCCCCATGGGAGAATCAATGTATACGTCAAAGTTAAAACCACTATCCATAAACTCATTAAAAATCTTAATAAGACCTGCCGTTCTATCAAGTGCAAATGTTGGTATAATTACTGTCTTATTATGCTTTTTAGCAAAATACAAAAGACTTCTAAGCTCATTCCGAGCTTCACCAATGGTTTGTGTTTCTCGCTGAGCACCATGAAGGCTTTCAAGTACTATCGCACTTACATCAGGATTAACCGAAAGAATACTCCTATTATACAAAATACTATTATCTCTACCAATATCACCTGTAAAGCACATTGAATACCTTTGCTCTTCATAAGTCGCAGTGAGCTCAATCATACAACTACCATTGATATGAGGAACCGGTTTAAATCTTGCAACAATTCCTTCGTACAAGGTAATGTCGACATACTCCTGACCTCTTTTGAAGTCTATAGGATGGAAATGTCTAATTGCCTCTTCAGCATCCTCAATGGTGTAGAGAACAACTCCACTTTCTTCCTCAAAGTAGGAGTACTCCGAATCAAGGGTAGCAATCTCTTTTGGCTTAGCATCTTCACGAATTGCTTTCCTTTTGAGTTTTGAAAGCATCGTCTTATACTTTTCAATTACTTCAGGACTAAAACTTGCATTGAGTGTATGAACTTTGGCACTATCCCACAAAATATGAGCAGCCTGATTGCAGGTTTCACGAGAAGCATATATCTTTCCAGTGAATGGAATAATATCGCAGTCATCACATTTGAAAAGCAAAGGAAGTGCACCACAATGGTCTAAGTGACTATGTGTAAGCAAAACACAATCTATAGAATCTCCCAGAATGACTCGGTCAAAGTTCATATAGTCATCATCTTGGTACTCACCGTAGTCTACAAGAATATTCCTAACAGTATCCCCTCTCTTAATAGTCACAAGAGTAGCAGAACCTGTTACATATCCAGAATTTGCTCCCAAGAATTTGACGGTTACCTCAAGCTTATTCGCCACGGTAATACCTCCTTAATTGTGAAAGTATCAAAATCTATTGGAAACCAGGAAAATTTTATCACAGAATTATGTTAAATGCAAGACAATGCCGGAAAAACCCGAGTCAAAAAATGACACCCTTATATTACGCTATATTAGCCTCATATAAGGGTGTTAACTATAATAGATATTTATTCCAGATTAATAGCAAATTCTGATATAACAGCTTTTATCTCATTTTCTGTCTTATTTGGGTCATTATAAACCTTTTCAGCATTAGAGATTAATGTTTGTAATTGCGCATAAGTAAATGAAGTAGACTTCCATTCACTCTCTTTAATAGCTTTTGCTTCATCTATGTATGCCTTTAGCCTTTCTCTAGCTTTCGCAAGAGAACTTGAAACTAGTAATTTGTTTGCTGAATCAATCTTAGTAATTAAATCATTTACTTTTTTGATTTCAGCTTCTGCATTTGCCTTATTCATAGTTTCAACAGTTGCTACATCTTTAAGCTCTTTATATTTAGCCTTTATAGCATTAACTTCAGCTGTAAACTTATCAAAGCTCTCTTTGGTATAATTATCTCCTTTTACTGCAATAATTGCCTTATATTTTGTTTCTAATTTATTTCTAGCAGTTTTATAAGTATCTAATACCTTTAATACCATTCCATCAATTGCTGCTTCTAGATTGCTTATTTGAGTCTTGATTTCAGATATTGTAGCTGTGCTTTGATCTAACTTTTTAGCATTTGTAAGAGCAGTATTAAGCTTACTTGCAGAAGCATCTGTGTAGTCAGCTTTACTCTTATATAATGTCTCAGCTTTAGTAATAAGAGTCTTTAAAGTAGCTTTTGCACTTTCAATTTCAGTATTTGCAGCAGTAGTAACTAATAAATTAATAGCTTTCTTTAATTCTGTATTAGCAGAATCTATTTTTGATACAGTCGTATTAGATAGCTTAATAGCTTTTGCTGCTTTTAATGCAGTTGTAAGCTTTGAGTAACTTGTTGCAGTATAGTCAGTTTGTTTCTTACTTTCAGCATCACTAATTGTAGCTTCTAATTTTGAATAAGCTGTCCTTAATTCTTTATCTGATGATGATGATGAGTCAAGTCCATCAATTGCTTGAGATAACTTTTTATCTAATAATTCTAATTTGGCGGCCGAGCTTGATCCTTTCATTGCAGCATTTGCTTCTTCTAAAGCTTCCTTAAATACTTCAAAAGACTCAACAGAATATGATGATTCTTTCTTAATATATTTATTTGCTAGCTTAATAGTGTCTTGAAGTGCCTCTTTGGCTTCAGAAACAGAAAGTTTAGATACCACATCATCAGTGTTAACACTGTCTCTGTATACAATTATGTAATAGACATCATCATATTCAGTAACGCAAGCAGTATCAAATTCGTCATCAATATTCTTAAGTTTGATTTCATTAATTTCATCACGAGATGTTGGAATCTCATATACATAAAATTCAGTGTCTGAGTTTAGCTCAATTTTCTTATCTTTTTTAACTTTAATTGAATCAGAAGTAAGCTCTTCTATTGTATTACAATCAGAAACGCCAATTCTTTCATGAAGAATAATATACCCTGAATTATCTAGAGAATATAATATTACTTCTTCATCTTTAATTTTTGTTGATGAAGAACTTGAGAATGCCAATTCTTCAATATCACCATCTTCATTTATTAATGAAACACCTTTGTTTTTCTTAACCGTAATGCTTGGATTCTCAACCAATCCTATGTATACCTTTGGAGTTCCTTCAAGTATTACAGAAATAACTTCATCACCATCTAGAACTATATACGCAATTTCTGCTTCTTCATAATTAGTTATACTATATAGAAGAACTTCATCATATTTATACTTATTGTTCTTTGTGTCATATATGTATTTATTGTCAATGTCGTCTATATCAACAGTTGCTACGCTGTAGTCATCAGAAATATTAAAATACAAAAACTCTTTTTTTGATGTATTGTAGATTAACTCAACTTCTCTTAAATAAAGTTTCCTGATGTCCCCACATAGATCTTCATCATATACAACTGTTATCTTTCTATTATTAGTAGAATCTTTAATTACCATTTCTTCTTCTTCAAAATCTAAGTCATATACAAGTCCGTCCTTGATATACTTAAGGTTTGGAAATGTCTTTTCAATAAATACGTCTCCATTTCCATATGTAAACGTGCCATTAGTAGTGCTGCTGATGATTTTTCTAACGTTGCCTTTAAGAGTATTAAGAACCATTAGTGCAACATTGCCTCTACTTGCTCCTTCTTTGGCACTAGAAGCGATCACACCAGTAAGTAGTCCTGCTTCATTTGCTATAGTCATATATTCAGTAGGATATTTTTTGCTTTCTAATTCCTTAGTGTAGTTAAGCGTTCTAAGAAGCATCGTTGCAGCTTCAGCATAAGTAACTTGAGAATTAGGCATAAATGTACCTTCTGGATATCCCTTTATTATTCCTTGATTAGCTGCATAATTAATATATCCTGCAGCCCAGCTTCCCTTTTTAACATCTGTAAATTTTGCATCATTTTTTAAAGCCTCCGAAGCATCTTCTTTTCCTAATGCAACAATAATTAATTTTGCCATTTCAGCTCTAGTAACGGTATTATTAGGCTTATATGTACCATCAGCATAGCCATTTACAATTCCCAAAGAAGTAAGCATATCAACTGCATTAGCATATTTTGTATTTTTGACATCATTAAAGCTTACTGCTAGTGAAATTGATAGAGTCATTAATAACAAAGTAAGTAATAACAAACAACCGATAAATCTTTTCAAAACATATTCCCCCTAAATACTATATTTACATATCTTCTTCGATACGCATTTGCGAATGAAGTGAATTATCTACATAAACAGTAAGCATTGCACCGACTTCTTTTAGTACTTTAATCTTGATATCTCCATCGCTCTTTTGGTGGTGTCCTTCATATTCGATTCTCTTACCAATTATCATTCCACCAACTTCTTCAACACGAACATCAAATTCATTTTGCCAAATATTATTTGTATTAATTGTAACAATCATTTCATTTTCTTTCAAAGTTTCTTCCACATTGTGCTCAGGAATTTCAACTTCAAAGTCACCAGATATAATAGGATCTCCACTTTGAATCACTTCTTCGATCTTTTCTTCCATTTTTTCATAAACATTATTAACTACTGAATATACATATAATGTCTTATTAGTTTTTGTATCATATGCATATACATCAAGTGCTTTACGAATATATGCAGGTCTCCATCCTATGAATCCTGCCGGATTTAACTTTGATGATATTATGGTATAGAATAATGTATCGCCAACCATTTTATAGTTACCTACAGAAATATCATACATATTATATCCTGAAGACTCTGGATATTTTTCCACAACCTCATCAGGAACTTTTAACTCTAAATCAATGTCTTTGTATTTAGCTTTAACTTCGTCTACAATTTCATCACTAATACTAATTTGGCCAGAAGATCCATAAGCAATATCAAGATTGATATTATACTTAGACTTCGATATGACGCTAGTTTCTTTAGTAGTTAAATCAAATGCTTTAACATTCCCGCCGGTAGTAGGTGAATCCGCTAATTTTGATGTCGAATATACTAATTTATTATCAATCACACCAAGCATTGCAGTAACATCATCATTTTCAATAAATGAAATACTTTCATTACCTATATCAATCATGACAAGTTTTCCATAAATGAAATTTCTCATTGTTCCTGCAAATTTTCCATACACAATAAAATATTTATTGTCTTCAAACTCGTGTCCATCAACAACAGTATATTCTCTTAATTCACTTGATATTTTTACTAAATCTTTTTCATCGTCAGTTCTCGATATCTTTGTTTTTGCAACAATTTCATTCTTATTATTCTTTATGTCATGCTTAGTCATAACGAATTCGTCAGTCTCAGTATCGATAGTATAGTAATATATAGCTCCATCTTTTGTACCAACGTACGTGTAATCATTTCCGATATATTCATTATCAAATTCATAATTATTCGAAATACTCATTGTTAGAGTATCGATTTCAACAAGATTACTTGTTGCGTTGGCATTAGTATAATAGATTACATGATTAGAAGGATCAAAACCGGCATAAATACCTCTTGCAAAATCAAGGTCATTCTCACCTTTCATATCAACACTATATAACATTCCCGTACTTCTTTGAAGATAAAACCTGTCATCAACTATGTAAAGACTATCTAAATCAGTTACTTTGAATAGATTTTCAATTGTTCCATTCTGATTAATAACATTAACATATCTTTGACTGTTATTAGTTTCTTGGTTCTTGTAAAAATTATTTCCTAGTGCATCTCTAGTATAATCATTATTATTATATTCTATATAATAGATTTTTCCTTTATACTCAACTGCTCCGCCGCCGTTGTTTCGTGCAACATAAAACTCTTTATTATCGTCAGTAGTAGTGATTTCTTTAACAATGTCTCCACTTTTATCTGGTGTTTCTTGTTTTTCAAAGCAGCCAGAAAGCACAAACACTATTGATAATATAGCTAAAACTAAAAATACCTTTTTCATTTAACACCCTCCATATTTCTTTAGTAAGTCCATGATGTCAAAAACTTAGTAGATTCATTGTATTTCATAGATACTATCTTACCGCTATAAATTGGGTAAAAGTATATAAAGAAAAGAATAAAAACAGCACTAAGAATTGGAATTAGTTTATTAAATTTATCTTTCCAATTTATCAAACTTGATGTACAGTAAACAATCGTTAGCATCATATACGGCAGAGTAATAAAATAGTGATAAATATACATATCTCTTGTGATTCTGGCGTAAGGAAGCCAAGTAGCAGCAATCATTAATAAAAGAATTAATCCCGTTTTGTCTCTCTTTATAATAGTATACACAATCGTATAAACAAAAGTTACACACGATAACCACCAAATAGCAGGATTGGCCATTGTAGCAATAGTACTTCTCATCGTTCCGCCTTCGTAATCTTTAAAATAGAACCACATTGGTTTATATGAAATTGGCCAAGTATACCACTTGCTAGCAAACGGATGCTCATAGTAATCCGGATTATCTTCTGGTCCAAGATGAGCATGGTACTGGTACATTGAATACTGATATTGTAAGAATCCCCATATACTATTTGGAGAAACAACTACTTGACTTTTTTGTCCATCTTCGTCAATGACATCATAAGACGCTACTTCATTTGGATTCCAATATATTGGCAAATATGAAGCCAAATAAACCACAAGAGGAATTGCCACAAAAGATGCAAATCCCATAGTAATAGGCTTATGATTAAACTTATTGTCAATAATCATTTTCTTATTTTTGAAATAATCAATAAAGAACAATACCGCAAGTCCAATTCCAACAAAGGCTGTATTCCATTTTGTTGAAACAGCGCATCCCCAACAAAGTCCCGACAGTGCAAGCATAATATATCTTTTCTTTTGCTCGTTATCATCAGTCACTTTTAGATACTTAATAAAGAACATAAAAGCCATAATACTAAACAATGCTAAAAACGAGTCTACAGTTCCAATCCTTGTTTGCGTAAAGTGCATTCCGTCAGCAGCCATAATTATCGCAGCAAATAGACCATATTTATCATGCTTAAACAAATCCTTACCAATAATGTACATTACCAGAATCATTATAATACCAGCAATATTACCCATAAGCCTATATGTAAATGGTGACATTCCGAAAATTGCTATAGGAATCCACATTATGATTTTTCCTAGTGGTGGATGAGTATACTCAAAAATGTATGAATTATTAAATATTTCATACGCTGCTCTAGGAAAGTACACTTCGTCAAAATATGTACTATTCATGTAGTCTGACTCTAATTGAAGAGTATCTTGTTCATCAATTAGAGCATCCCATTTAAGCCCATCTACAAGTTCAACATCAATTATATTATCTTGTTCATCCAAAAAAGCAATTTCACCTATAGAGGTTGAATCCCAATATGACTGAAGCATATAGTACTTATGATAGTCTCCACTTTTATTAAATTCTAGTTTTTGCCACGTCAAAACCTGATCATATTCAGTTGTTAACGAAGTATCATATGTAAAAGATGAGTTATCTTCTGACATTTCATTTCCATTAAAAACAGATAAATAAACATTATCATATCCAACAAACATAAGAAGCTTAGCTGGTATTTTATTATCATCTTTAATCATAAATGTTGCATATTCGTCTGTTTTCATTTTTGCAAAAGTACGTGGACTTTTAAAATTTCCAAGTTTGTAGAAAGATACAACTGTATAAATAACTAAAACTGCAATCAAAATCATTTCATATTTGTTAAGATTAGTAATTCTATCTCGAATTATGTCAATAATTCTTTTTTTTTGTATTTTCTTTGACATTATTTCCTCCAACAATCAATCATTATTTAGCTTATTATCTAATAATAAGACTATCACCTGTCATCTCAGAAGGTTTATTAAGTCCAAGTAAATCAAGCATTGTAGGTGCAATATCAGCAAGTCTTCCTTCTTTAACCTTAAGTGTACTGTCGCTACTTATTAGGATTATAGGAACAGGATTTGTTGTGTGTGCGGTATGAGGGTCACCAGTTGAATAATCTATCATTTGTTCGCAGTTTCCATGATCAGCTATAATAATAAGATTTCCATCAACTTTTAATACTTCTTGATATACTTTTCCTATGCACTCATCAACTGCTTCAACAGCTTTAATGGCTGCTTCTAGACTTCCTGTATGTCCAACCATGTCACAATTAGCATAGTTTAAAATAATAGCATCGGTTTCATTCTTTCTAATTACATCTACAACTTTATCTGTAACTTCGTAAGCGCTCATCTCTGGTTGAAGGTCATAAGTTGCAACCTTTGGTGAATTAACTAAAATTCTACTTTCACCAGGATATTCAACTTCTTCACCACCATTAAAGAAAAATGTAACGTGTGCATATTTTTCAGTCTCTGCTATTCTAAGTTGAGTATATCCATTCTTAGAAATATATTCGCCAAAATTATTAGTAAGCTTTTCTGGTTTAAATGCAACTTCAACATTTGGCATCGTTGCATCATATTGAGTCATACAAACATATTTAGTTTTAAAATATGTTCTTTCAAATCCATCAAAATCAGGATCAACAATAGCTCTCGTAATTTCTCTAGCTCTATCAGTTCTGAAATTAAAGAATATAATTGAATCATTTTCTTTAATAGTTGCAAGTGGGTTTTCCTCAGAATCTGTAATTAGTGTAGGTTTAACAAACTCATCAAATTCTTCTCTTTGATAAGAGTTTTCTATTGCATCTACTGCAGTAGGAGCTTTTAGACCATCGCCATTAACCAAAGCTTTATAGGCAAGTTCAAGTCTATCCCAACGTTTATCTCTATCCATTGCGTAGTATCTACCCATAATAGAAGCAATCTTTCCAACACCTATTTCTTTCATCTGTTCTTCTAATTCAATAATATAATTTTCAGCCGAAGATGGTGGTGTGTCTCTTCCATCTAGGAAGCAATGAACAAATACTCTATCAAACTCTTGCTCTTTGCATAATCTTAAAAGAGCATATAAATGAGTATTATGACTATGTACTCCTCCATCGGATAAAAGTCCATAAATATGAAGATTTGTACCATGTTCTTTTGCATTTTCAATTGCATCAATGAACTCTTTTTTGCTAAAGAAATCTCCATCTTCTATTGATTTTGTAATACGAGTTAGTTCTTGATACACAATTCTTCCAGCACCAATATTCATGTGTCCAACTTCGGAATTTCCCATTTGACCATCTGGAAGTCCTACATCAAGTCCTGAGGTATGAATTATAGAATTAGGATACTGGCTGAATAAATTACTTAAATTTGGTGTGTTAGCAAGTTTTGCAGCATTTCCCTCTTCTCTTTCATTAATTCCCCAGCCATCAATAATTACAAGCATTGTTAATTTGTTTTTCATTTTATCTTCCTTTCTAAAAAACTATGCATCCTGAATACAATCTATTCCCGGTAAAATCTTTCCTTCTAAAAACTCTAATGATGCTCCACCACCTGTAGATATATGTGTCATTTTATCTGAATAGCCACCTTTTTCAATTGCTGCTGCACTATCTCCGCCGCCAATTATTGTTGTAGCGCCATCTAATTCAGATAGTATTTTTGCAACTTCATTTGTTCCTTTTGCAAAATTATCAAACTCAAATACTCCAACAGGTCCATTCCATACAACTGTTTTAGCATCTTTTAACACTTCTCTATATAGTTCAATAGTCTTAGGCCCAACATCAACGCCTTGCCATCCCTCTGGAATTTCATTTGATGATACGACTTTAGATGCTGCATCGTTTGAGAATTCTTGTACTACAACATTATCAACTGGAAGAACAAGCTTAACTCCTTTTTCTGCAGCTTTAGCTAAAAGCTCTTTAGCAAGTTCTACTTTATCAAGTTCACAAATTGAAGTTCCAACTTCTTTTCCTTGAGCTTTGAAGAATGTATATGACATTCCTCCACCTATAATTAAGCTATCTACTTTATCAATTAGATTTTCAATTACTGATATTTTATCGGATACTTTCTTTCCTCCAAGGATTGCAACAAAAGGTCTTTCCGGATTCTCAAGTGCCTTTCCCATAACATCAATTTCTTTTTTGATTAAATATCCAACTGCTGATGGAAGATAATCTGCAACTCCAGCAGTAGAGCTATGTGCTCTATGAGCTGTACCAAATGCATCATTTACATATAGTTCAGCAAGTGAAGCAAGTTCTTTTGAAAATTCTGGATCATTCTTTTCTTCTCTAGCATCATATCTAACATTCTCAATTAGCATTGCTTCTCCATCTTGTAAACTGCTAGCTAACGAATGAGCTGATTCTCCAATAACGTCGTCTGCCATTTTTACTTCCATGTTAAGTAATTCCGAAAGTCTTTTAGCAACAGGCTTTAAGGAATACTTAGGATTCACTTCTCCTTTTGGTCTTCCTAAATGTGAGCAAAGAATTACTCTTGCCTTATGCTCTAGTAAATATTTAATTGTTTTTAATGCTTCTCTTATTCTTCTATCATCGGTAATATTTCCATCTTCATCTTGCGGAACATTGAAGTCACATCTTACTAATACTCTTTTTCCTGCGACTTCTAAATCTTCAACTGATTTTTTCATTTTTATCCTCCTTATTTGTCACTCAACAATAATACTATGTATTAAATCTTTGTCCCTCCCCATTCAACAACAGTGAAACCTTGTCTTACTGGAGAATTTATAACTTGTTCTTCAACATCTATTTGATGGTTCAAAGGCTTATAAACCATTAGCACTCTTATTAAAGTATCCACAGTTATTGTTTCTTCGTTACTATCTTTTAGTATAAGTGGCATATATCTATTAAATTCTTCCGTAGTAACAAACCTAATAAAGTTATATTTATTAGATTCTAGCTTTGGAAGCCAATATACTATAAACTCTTCGGCTTCCTTGTAATTTAGGCCAAGCATATCAAGCTTTTCTTCTAGAAACTTTGCTGAGTCCTCGCCTTTAACGCAAAAACCTTCATCCATGCTTCTATCTAAGTCTTTAAACTCACCCTCCCAATATAAGCTATATAGTCTTCTTCCTGAATTTAAATCGACTAAATCGCCATTAGGAAATGCTTTTACGTTCCATCCATCATTAGAAAAGTAATTAGGATATGAACATGTAATTCTTTCTGGGTATTTTAGCGTAACCTGTAAATTCATCTCTTCTTCAGGATAAATATAAATTATAGGTTTTGTAAACGTCCATGAAACAACAATAGGAGCAAATATAATAAGAAACAAAACAATTAGTAATGGAACAATACTTTTACAAGTTTCCTTTCTTAATTTTATTAGTGCTTCATCAGTTGAGCACTTTTTCTTCTTACAATAATAACGTATAATAAAACCTATTAGAATCGCTGCTGCAATCACATAACTTACTATTTTTATAATTAATAAGACTCTGCTTGCCATGCCTAAATCGGCATACCTCGGATCAGAGTTATAAATTACATCCATCTTTTCTCTCCTTTTCTAACAGACCTAAAATATATTTATTTATCAAAATTTACTATCTTGGCAAATGAGTCTGGTTCAAGCGAAGCACCGCCTACAAGTCCACCATCTATATCAGACATAGTAAATAAATCTCTAGCATTTTCTGGTTTAACACTTCCACCATATAGAATAATTATTTCGTTAGCCACATCGTCTCCATACATTTTTCTAATTTCATCTCTAATAAACTTACATGCATCATTTGCATCCTCTTTTGAAGCTGTCTTCCCTGTTCCAATAGCCCATATAGGTTCATATGCAATTATTGTTCTTTTAGCTAAGTCAGCCGGTAAGCCTTCTAAGTCTGTTCTAATTTGTATGACTATTTTTTCTCTAGCAATACCAAGTTCTCTTTCATGTAATGTCTCACCAACACAAAGAATAGGAACAATATCGTGATCAAAAGCTGCTTTAATTTTATAATTTACAAAGTCATCTGTTTCGTGGTGATATAGCCTTCTCTCAGAGTGGCCAATAACTGAATACTTAACACCAATATCTCTAAGCATCTTAACTGAAACGTCACCTGTAAGCGCACCTGCTATTTCATGGTTTAAGTTTTGGGCACCTATTTTAATATTTGTTCCATCTGTACTCTCAAGAGCTGCTGAAACATCAATATAAGGAACACAAACTACAATTTCATTATTGCTATCTTTTACTAAATCATTAAAAGTGCCAAAAAACCTGTGTGTATCAACAGGTGAATGATTCATTTTCCAGTTTCCTGCTATAATTTTTTTACGCACAAAAATACCTTCTTTCTTTATTCGTACAAACATTTTTATCACATATAATACTACTATATTATAAGAAATTTATCAATTTTAAAGACTGGAAAAAATATTTTTTTCCAGTCTTTTTAGTACCAATATTATGTTTCCAAAAGCAAATCGATTATGTCAATTTCTTGTTTCAAAGTATCATCTTTAAGAACTTTATTTTCAGATTCAATATAACTTTTTAGTTCTCTAAAGTTTTCTTTATACTCACTACTTACTGAAAGTTTTACTGATGTTCTTTCGTGTTCACCCAATACTCTAAAGATTTCTTCTGGTGGGAATATGCAATCTTTAATTCCACTGTCATACATAATTCTATAAATTGGTTTATGATTACTTCTCTCATACAATATCCAGTTTTTCATCATGTTTGCATATCTAGTTAACAGAATACCTTTTCTTATTCCTGTGTTGTCATAATATTCTGAATTTGAGTTTTTAAATGTAACGCTTTGTCTGTTATTATGTTCCTTTCCGCTTCTATCTTTGTAAGACACCTTTACTTCAAGATTTCCATTTTCATCTTTGCCATTTTTCTTAAGCTTAACAAGTACAATTCCACCTTTTACTTCACCGCCTCCACTTTTTGAAGGGAATAAAGTATTAACGTACATTATGTTGCCTTTTTGAGCATTCTTTGTGTCGCTTCCATAAACAGCTTGAATATCATAGAAATCTGAATCAATATCTAATGATAAATCAAATACTAATGGTGTTACCATATATTCAAATTCTTCTGACATACGTTTTTCAAACTCCTGTGTATTATGAACCGAATAGTAATTTGCTCCTTTTACATCAGATATTTCTTCAATAAGCTCAGTATTAAAGTCAACACCTACACCTATAAATGAAGTATAAATTCCTTTGTCTGCGTTTTTAGCAACCATATTCATCAAAGAGTTTTCTCTTGTAATTCCAGTATTTGGCATAGCATCTGTAATTACAATTATCCTGTTTTCATATTCATCTGTGTTCTCATCTTCAATAAAACTATATAGCGCTGTTCCATATTTATACCCTGCTTCAAAGTTTGTACCTCCACGTGGTGCAATTTCAAGAATGTCACCCTTAAACTTATTTATATTTAGCTTTGATACAGGTGTTAATTCTTTTTGAATCTCTGCAGTAGAATCAAATAAAACAAGACCAAATCTATCATCTTTATTTAAATGGTCTAAAAGCAAGTTTAAGCTTTCCTCTGCTGCTTTCATCTTTGTTAATCTTTTAGGATTATCATATGCATTAAATGGTGCATCATAATAATACGAATCCATATATGAAGACATTGAACCAGAAATATCTAATACAATAACAAGATTTAGTTTCTTTCTAGCAAAATCCTCTTCTTTGATATTAGAACTTAATCCAACAGTCATGTAGTATTCATTTTGATTTGAAATAGGATCTTTAGATATTGCAGTAGAATATGTTGGTGAAAAAATATCATCAGATTTTGACTCAGCATTTGAATTTATATCAAACATATAATCGTAGAATAATCCATTGTATGTTATGTCTGTTGAAATTGGAAAATATCCATCTTTAATATTTTCTCTAAAGTTTTCTACATCTTTTGCTCCACCAACAGATAAACCAATATTACTTGAACCAACACTTTGTGCAGAATCCATTGACAGACTTGCTGAGCTAATAGTATTTACCGAAAACAAACCACTAGATTTACTAACTACATTATCATACGTACTGGTAGAGCTTTTATTACTTATTGAAACTTCATTTTTACTTGCATTCCAATCTATTGACTTATTAAACAGATTAGATAAAGCCCTAACTGGAAGATATGTTGTTCCCTCATATGATAAAGGTGAAACTATATCACCATTAGCATCCTCAAATATTTGAAGCTTTCCATTGTAATAAACTCTATACGTAGGAACGCTTAATACTAAAATATCATCATTTTCAACATTAGTATTACTCTTTTGAAAAATAACGGAACCACTACTAATTTCTCCATCTCCAAGATAAATTGCTTTTTCTGTTCCATCCCACTTTATTTTTACATCAAATAGTGCAGAAAGTGCTCTAATAGGAAGATAGGTAGAATCATTATATGTTATTGGATACACTTTTAATTTGTTTGCATCAAAAAACATGACATCCTTACCTTCATATGTAATACTAATTCTTTTATTCATTAAAGCAACTGCACCTTTTGGCATAGCATATGAAATACAAAAAAGAAGTACTATTGCTGTAATGACTCCTACAAAAATCAAATACTTTTTCATTTTTGCCTCCTTAAAGAACATAAAACTTCCATCAAGCAGTTTGATGGAAGTTTTAATGATATTATTGTTTGCTCATATATACTGCTAAATCTACAAGTTTATTTGAATAACCCCACTCATTATCATACCAAGCAACAAGCTTAACAAACGTATCTGTTAAAGCAATACCTGCTTTTTCATCGAATATAGATGTTCTTGGGTCATGAATAAAGTCTGATGAAACAAGTAATTCATCTGTATAGCCAAGGATTCCTTTTAATTCTCCTTCAGAAGCCTCTTTTACAGCCCTACAAATCTCTTCATAAGTAGCAGGTTTTTCAAGATTTACTGTTAAGTCCACAACAGAAACATCAACAGTTGGAACTCTAAATGACATACCTGTAAGTTTTCCATTAAGTTCTGGAATAACTTTTCCTACTGCTTTTGCAGCACCAGTAGATGATGGAATAATATTTGCAGATGCTGCTCTTCCACCTCTCCAGTCCTTCTTAGAAGCGCCATCAACTGTCTTTTGAGTTGCAGTTGTTGAATGAACTGTTGTCATTAATCCATCTTTAATTCCAAATTTATCATTTATAACTTTTGCAAGAGGTGCTAAGCAGTTTGTTG
>JAEEGL017257823.1_pt1 | contig 33428 bp, 24 predicted proteins | sample 9134231 | NCBI WGS metagenome assembly JAEEGL01 (sample SAMN16246548, study PRJNA631951) | gut metagenome | biome: gut microbiome; feature: rumen; material: fiber-attached | host: Bos | place: Iran: Karaj | collected 2018-10 | reverse complement strand
TAAATCTGTGAGAAAAACACCTCGAAGAATGTCATCCGCCGCAGAAAAACAAGCCATGAAGCAAGAATATAGAAAATGCCTGCCACAATGGTCTGATAAGCCGGATGGGTATGCAGCCATACCAACACCTTATCGATACGTGCAAATAAATTGATCACCCATGGTGTATCCCCATAACGCTGAAACACATCGCCATATACAAAGGCATCCTCTGCATTCGGCGACATGCCGCGCAGCGAGCACACCAGGGCAAAGAAAAGGGTGATGATGATGAGCATCTTGAAAGGCGGGAAGTAGAGCGGCTGATGACCGTTCAGGTAGTCGCGCATCATATAGCCAGGACGCCAGAATAGCTCGTGGATACTACGCATCATCGGCCGAGACCCCATGCCCCAGATATCGAGAAACCCCTGCGCTACGTTCTTACCCGTCATACGCTGACGGTTGGCACGCAAGCCGCACTGCGGGCAAAATCGCCCCACGAACACCGTTCCGCAGTTTGCACACGTATGCTGCTCGTCGGTGATCACCGTGTGCATCGTGGGCTGCTGCTGCCGTTCGTCAAGCCGCCGCCACCACTCGCTGATTCTATGGAGTAGCTGCATGTGTTTCAGATGGAATTCTTCAAATGAGGATATACAAAACTATAAAATATCGTTGCAAAAATACGAAAAAAAAATGAAAAACCACATCTCATTCGTTTTTTTCTTTCTGTACCTTCTTCCTTCTTGTAGAAACGTCACAGAAAGAAGCCTCCTTCATTCTTTCTCTTCCCAAGGGAAAGAACCAAAGAGGCTTTTCACCATCCCATAGCCCCTCCACTTGGAGGGAATGCTATGGAAACAATCAATAACTAAACGTAACTATGATCTACTAAAAGCCGGTGCGCTCTCCTTTGAGGGCAGCGATGATACGCGGCATGATTGCAGTAAGATTACCTGACATGGTCATAGCACCGGCACGTGTCTGAGCCTGACGCTTACCACTCTGGATATCATCATAGCGTGTCTGCAATAAGGCCGCAGCTTCTTTCTTGAGATCTGCATCATTACACTCCTTCATCAGTGGGTTCATCCACTTCAGCAATTCAAGGTCAGAGATATCCAAGTCAGGATGGTTGAAATACTCTGTGCAGCAGTTCACATACGAACGCCAGTCTTTCTGCCGCTCAGCCAGTTTGATAAGCGTATTCAGTCGATAGGAATCTCTTCCCATGACATTACACTCATTCATGAGCGCCACCCATTTGTCAAAGCGCTCTTGGTCGAGCCATACCTTACCACCCTCCTCGATGATCAGGTCACGACCGAAGGTGCTCCATACACGGAAGAGTTTACCATCTACCTGTCTGTCACCCAATGCAGCCTTTAGGGCTTCAGGGTGCTTGGCAGTATAGATGAAAGCAGGATCCAGCGGATTGGTGAGATGCTGCATGAAGACATTACGCAGATTCTCATCACTGGCGAATGTCTCTGCCTTACCCTTCAGCAATGCCTCAGCCACGAGATTACACTGGTTGTGCTTGTAGGTGTTACTCAGCGTAGCAAGGTATTCATAGAGGAATGCCTCACTGCGTTCACCATTGTTCCAGCGCTGATCCATCACATCAGAGCCTTTGTCGATACTGTGATCACCGACACGTTTGATAAACTCGTCGGCATTACTGCCACCGAGGAATCGTCCAATCTCCTGGCCGTTGCTGTTGAAGATAATAAAGGTGGGATAAGCGGAAACCTCCCATTTCTTAGCCAGCTCAGGGCCTTCACCCTTCTCCATGTCAATCTGGATGTTGACATACGAGGCATTCATGAAAGCCCCCACTTTCTCCTGTGGGAACACATCGCGAGCCATCATCTTACAAGGACCACACCAGGAAGTGTAGCAATCCAGGAAAATCTTCTTACCGGTCTGCTGTGCTTTGGCAACAGCATCTTTGAAGAGGGTTCCCTGCGGTTCAAAAACCATGCCCTGTCCCTGTGCATGAAGCACAAGGAACAGGAGCATTACAACTAACAAAATCGGTTTTTTCATGTTATATTAGTAAACAAGTTAACGAGTAAACGAGTTATTACTCTAAACTCTAAACCCTAAACTCTAAACTAAAATCATCCACCCATGATAGAGTTCCAGCACATATCCTTCACCTTGCCGGGCACAGTGTAGATATACGGATCACCTACGAAAGCGCCACTGGCAGGATTGATCTGATACATATAAACCTTACCCTCCTTCGTGGACTCATTCCAGGTTGCGATATGAACCACAGCGTCGGCGTTCGGGAGCATAGCTCTGTGGAGCGTGAAGAAGTAGAATTTCTGCATACGGATGCAAACGACCTCCTCACCACTGGATGGAGCTGTCCAATAAACATCAGCAGTCGTTGAGCGGTTGTACTGCAGGTTATAAACCTTATTGCCTGAGCCATAGAGCACATACTGTCCCAAGCTGGCAGCTGCCATGGTTGTAGCCTGCTGAATTCCAGGAGAAGCCGTGATATCATACTTGTTCATACCCACACGTGTAGAAGCAGCATTGGTATTCGCAAAGTTGCTGATGGTAAGGAAACGCTCGTTACCATTACTGAAGATATGATATTCGTAAGGCATGTTGACAGAGGCACCCATACCATAGTCACCCATCAGCATTGTTCCGCCGACATTGTTCACGTCGAAGGCCACATCCTCATCCTGAGCAGCGAAAGGAGTCATCTCTACCGTACCATAGTTCTGTTTGATGAAACGCTTGTTGGTCTGGTCATAAACCACCGAGTTGAAGTTCTGTCCCTTGATGTCACTTGCCCATGGAGCCAATTCACCGTAATCACCATAAGAGCCCACACCGAAAGAGTTTGTACGACTCAAACCGTTCCACGAAGTGGTGTATACCTTATTATCATTGATGAGCAACTCACCACGTGCTGCCATACCCGTATTTCCGTAGAACGCTATCTTGCGGACAGAAGGAGCATCGAAGAAGAAGTCTTCAAAATTAAAGGTATTGACGAACGATGCATTGTTAACCAGCACCAGTTCCTTGTCGGTTACCATTGTGATGGGGTCATCGGCCAGAGACACCACGGTCTTACGTACTCTCACCGGCACACCGTCGAGATGCTCTCCATTGGAGGCTGTGTAAAGATCCCAGAACTCACGGTCCTTGACAAGATTCCTCTTGGTGAGATTATTCATCACCACACCCACATCGCTCTTGCCAGGTTCATCGGCACATTCATAGAATACCACCCAACCACCGGCAATCACCTCATCCACACGCAGACTCGTACGGAAATAAGTCTGGGTGAGATCCTCACGGTTGGTAACAGTCAACTGCAAAGCATACGACTCAGCCTTACGGGTGATGGGAGCACTCAGAACACGCTCAGTACCTAAAGTGTCCACCGTATAGTCAGTGATAGCACTAGTGGCCGTTGCATACATCGTCCACACATAATCCAGCGGATCACTGTCGGTAGCCAGTCTGCCATCATAATATACGTTGGGAGCCAGTGTCAACACATCGTAACGCTGCACACTGTAAAAATCCAGAATTCCTGTACCCACCGTATCGATCCTGACTTCTGTCAGTTCAGTATAATCGTAGTTGCCCTTGTCTTCGTAACATGCTGTAACACACATACAGAACAAAACAACTGCAAAAGTATATAAGGATAATCTTAATCTGTTCATAATCGGATTAATTAATTAGTTAAAACGTTACGATAGTACCATTCTCATCGGTCAACGGAGTACTGTGTGTACTGTTGTATTCCTCAAGTGCAACCACAAGCTGCTGGCGGAGATACTGAGCATAGGGATCAGAAACGGTGTTTGTTGATTCATTGTAGTTGACAGACTGTGTCCATGAGATATGGAAGTCAACTAGTCCTATCGTCTGAATCATAAACTGATACTTCACCTTGCTGTAAGCACCGAAATAATTGAGATAAGGCCGGTTCGGATAAACAGCGGCATCCCAGTCTTCGGGTTTAGAGAGGTAATTACGCAAAACAATATTGATAACACTCAGTTCCGTAGCACCTGTCTCAAACTCGCTGTTGGGAGCCAGTCGGAGATGCAGTTCGCCATCGCTTGTTGAAAAAGCGGCTGGGTTAGACAAGGCTGCCGTATTGAAATAGATCGGGAAACTACCCTCAATAGCGCCTGCAGGAATAGTGTATGTACCTATCGTATAACTGCCTGCTGCCTCCTGTATGTTTCCTTCGAAGGCTTCGAGGGTGAACTGTCGATCATGATCTGCCGGCATGCCGAGTACACGTGCGTAGAACACCACGCTGTCGGTACCCATGGTATACGAGTAGTTGTAGATCACCTGATCAGAAGGAATAGCCTGACGACCCACCCATATATGCAATGCAGATAGGCTGGTGTCATAAACAGGTGTTTCATTCTCACTGCAACTGCCTAATGACAATACCATCAGCAGTGCTGCCTGTATATAGAAAAATACCTTTTTCATATCCATCTTCTTCATTATGTTAACGGTTAGCTTCACGCTGTGCGGCAGATGTCTCACTCTGCGGTAACGGGAAGGTATAAATCTTTTCTGCAATAGGATCTACGTCGCTACGGAGAATCGTTGCATAGTTAAGACGCTTATAGAGGAAGAACAACTGTCCCTCACCGATAAACTCACGACGGTATTCACGAATCAGTGTATCATAGTAATCAACCGCCATGTCCAAATCACCCACTCCACGTGCGCTATGTAACTCATTGAGTCGGTCAAGACCCGTTCCACCATTGCGATAATCAATTTCTGAGAGAATCAGATAAAGCTCACTCAGACGAATGATCGGCAGACGATTGGCACCACCTGAAGAACTGGAACTCGGTGACCAATATTTTGTACTATAGCGGTTATCTACGTAGTCGTAGTTTGTTCCGCTGGCAAACTGATACAGATAACGGTAATCCGTTGTCTCACTATCGTAATAGTCGAGCAGCGTGGTAGCATCGAGAGAGAAACTGGAAGTGTTCACATTCTCGTTGAAGTAGTTGTCCGCACGGTTGCTCAGGTTCACATCGTCGAGTGCAAAAAGATGCTCACTGGTTGTAGGATAATTATTTGTTCCCTGACTGATTATTGCCGGTGGTGTTGCCCAAGAGAACTTTCCGGAGTTGATCACTTCCTCAGCGGCAGCCTTGGCAAGGTCATACTGTTTTGTCCACATATACACACGAGCCTCCAAACCTTTCACAGCGTAGTAGTTCATGTGAAGTGTGCGGTGCATCAGATAACCATTGTCATCAGACTCGGTCACCTCCTCACCGGTATAGATAGGATCCACCTTGAGCAGTTGCTCAGCCTCTTTCAGGTCGGCAATGACTTTCTCTGCCACATCTCTTACGCTCAACTGTGGGAATACACGGTAAGACAACTCCGTACTGTATGGAATAGACGGCATATTGGCGTTCACCTCATAGCTCACACCGAAAGCGCGGAGCAGGTCGAAATGAAGTAATGCCCGCAGGGCAAGTGCCTCACCCTTGATGATGTTGTAGTTGTTACCACTGAACTTATAACGGTTCTCATCAATGGCTTTCAACAGGTTATTGTCGTTAGCGATGGCATTGTAATTGGAACGCCAGATATTGGCAAACAGATTGGTGGGTGACGTAGCATCATAGTTGTAAGCTATCAGATCCTGATAACTTGTCGGTACGTTGATCCACTCCTGTGCTAATACAGCGTATGCTCCATAAAGGGCTTCCTTGGCATAGGTAGCTTCGCTGACCATTCCCGAATATACGCCTGCCAATGCCTCTTTGAAACCAGATTCAGACTCGAACAGCTCGTTGTCTTCTACCTGTGACTCAGGATTGACATCAAGCCAGTCGTTACAAGCAGACAAACTGAATGTCAGCATGAGTGCAAATACTATATAATATATATTCTTATTCATATTGCTTCTATATTGTAATAGGTGATATTAGAATGTTGCGGATATCGAGAACGAGAAACTGCGGGCATACGGATAAGAGAGACCGCGCTCCTGCTTCACCGTTGACAGATGGAAGATATCGTTCATATAGAACTGTACGCGCAGGCGCTCCATCTTCAGATTGTGCAGCCATGACTGATACTTGAAGTCATAGTATGCAGAAAGTGATGCAAGCTCAAGGATATTATCACGTTCCACGAAACGAGTGGTAGCATACGTTGTTGACGGCGTGTATCTGATACGCTTGAAGGTTGCCACGTCGCCTACCTGATGCCAAGTGTCTTTGAGCACACGGCGGTCAACGTTGTTAGCCACATTCACATTCTCCACACGGTCAACGAGGGTCTGGTTGTAAACATCACCACCCAGACGATAACGGAATGATATGTTCAGTCCGATACCCTCATACTCACCGCTCAAACCGAAATTTCCACGCCATTTAGGATTACTGTCACCGGCTACGATATAGTCGTCGGTAGAATAGTTATAGGTTGTACTACCGTCTTTCTTCACGAATACCTCTTGACCGGTTGCAGGGTCGATACCCAGTGATTTAACGGCCCAGATGACAGACATTGACTGTCCTTCCTCATAACGGATGATTGGGGTAGTAACACCTGTTGCATCCTGTGTCTCATTGAATGAGCGGAGGGCGTCGTTAATCTCCTTCACCTTATTCGTATTATGGCTTACTGATCCATTCAATGACATATAGTTATGTCCTTTGTGGAAGAAGCGCCAGCTGGCAGATGCGTCAAAACCTTTATTGACGATATTACCGAGGTTCTCCTGATAGGAGTTGAATCCAGTAGAGGTAGGCAGTGTCATGGCGAGGAGCGCATCCTTCGTCGTGCTGTTATAGACATCGATTCTCAGACTAAGTGAGTTAAACAGTCGGATATCAGCACCGAAGTTCAGGTCGGCTGTCTGCTGCCACTTCAGGTTATCGTTGTTGACAGCCATCAGGTAAGCACCTACGATATTGTCATAAACGATGTTGTCATAGAACTGATAGGTAGCCAATGCTTGATATGGGCTGAAGTTCTGGCTACCGGTAAGTCCATAACTGCCACGGATCTTAAACTGATTAATCCAACGCATATTCTCTTTCACGAACTTCTCGTTATGGATATTCCAACCAATACCGGTTGACCAGAAAGTACCCCAGCGGTTGTTAGATCCGAAGATGGAAGAACCGTTGTAACGTACGGAGAAGTCAAAGAGATAACGCTCATCATAAGAATAGTTGGCAGTACCTGTGATACCCAGTGAACGAGTCTTAGCCTCAGAACCTGACGGGCGACCATTCTCTGCATACTGCTTAGCGAAGTTGATATAGTCAACATGGTTGTTGAGGAATCCCCATGCTTCCATACCGTGGGTATAAGAAGAACTGGAGTTCATACTCCATGCAGCATTGGCAATGAGCAAGTGCTTATCCCATCTGCCGGTATAGGTACCTGCAAGGTCGGCAGAGATATTCTCACTGTTACCGTTTGTCATGGAGTAAGATCCACGCTGGAAGTATCTGTCTCCCGTCCACTCAGTGAATCGTGTATGGTCACCGGGATAGAACACATCACTCTGGTTATCCTGATGTGTATAACCGAAACGTCCTAAGAAGGTCCATTGCTTGGTGGGACGCCACTCTATATAGAAGTTTTCGGTGTATTCGTTGTATTTTGAGAAATCCTTTGTGCCGATTGTGGCATTATATAATGGATTGTAGTAAGTGGTACGTGAACCACCTGTTCCTGGATTTTGGAAATATCCCAGCACCTTTACCAGGTTACCGTTCTCATCATATGGTGAGAAATAAGGGTTAGCTGAAGAATAGCTGGAGAAGGATCCGTAAGGAGAGTTGTCTGCCTTATTAGAGGTAATACTCAGTGAGTTACGGAAGAGCAATGTCTTATAGCGGTAGCTCAACTGGATATTTCCGGAGACTGTTCTACGATCAGAACCCTTCATAACACCGGTTACACCGTTGTAAGAAACTGTTCCACTGTAACGCATTCTGTCGTCACCACCTTCCATATAAATAGTATGCTTATGTCCGACACCTGTACGAAGTGGTTTTGCCAACCAATAAGTGTCCACACCGCGAGAGATATTCTTCTGAATCTCATTATACTGCTCACGATAACTCTGTGCAAAAGAAGGAGAGCTGGCGTCATAACGACCGGAGTTCTTTTCCACAAGCAGTTTCTCCTCAGCATTTGTCAGGTCATAACTGCTCAAGTCAGGAGCTGTGACATTCACATCACCGGTGTAAGTCAGACGGATACGTCCTGCCTCCGGCTGTTTGGTCTCAACAACCACGACACCGTTAGCAGCCTTGGCTCCATAGATAGCCTTGGCAGCAGCATCCTTCAGAATCGTCACATTCTCCACACGGTTGATATCGAGGTCGAACACTTGCTGTTGTGATGACTCGAAACCGTCGATGATGAAGAGCGGTGAGTTCGGGTTACCGGAATATTCTCCCTGCAAGCCTGCAAACGATGCATTACCACGGATGGTGATGTCATTCAGAGCATTCGGGTCACTACCGTTGAGCACGTTGTCTTCAAGGATAAACGACGGATCCAGGTCGGCAAGACTCTTCAGGATATTGGCATTACCCACACTCTTTAAGTCCTCCTGGTTATACGTTGCTGCACTACCGGTAAAGCTCTCGGTACGGCGCTTGAAGATACCGTTGCCGAACACCTCTACCTCACCGAGTACATGACTGTCGTCACGTAGGCGAACATCCTGTACACGCTGTCCATTGTAACGTACTTTCTTGTCCTCCATGCCGACGAACGAATAAACGATACTGCGCTTCTCGTTGGCATCTACATAAAGGGTGTAATTACCGTCGGCATCGCTTACCGTCATCTCGTTTCCGCCGTCAACCTTAACGGTTGCACCCGGCAGTGGATTACCACTGTCATCGGAAACGACACCACGCAGGGCCACCCTTCTGCCAGTTGGGTTGGTGGTCGCCGGTACACTAGTCACTGTTCTGGGAACAGACTTCTTATACACAGTGATCATGTTCCCATTGATCTCATACGCACAATCAAGGTTGGCCAAAACAATGTCGAGTACCTCAGGCACTGACTTGTTTTTCACCTGCACATTAACCTTTGGCAATGAGGAGGCAAGATCACTGTTGATCACAAAGTGGTATCCCGTCTGTTCTTTAATCTGTCGGAATACTTGGGTGACGGTTGCTGACTTCATGTCGAGAGTCACCAGATCTTTCTTCCCTGTCTGATTATTCTGCGCCTGAACATGCGAGGGGAAAGCCACGCACATTAAGACAATTGATAATAATACAGACAGCATTCTGCTTTTGCTTTTCTGCATTCTCTCCATAATTTTTAGGTTATTTAATAAATATGGTGTTATTTTCTCTTCTTATCATCAATCCGGATGACTTACTGATAGCATCCAACAGCTGATTAGGCTTGATATATTTATCGAAATCACCGGTGATACGCTCCTTTTTGATATCCTCATTCAGATAAACCACATTGAAGCCATACCAGTGGGAGAGCACCTTCAGTGCAGTCTCCAATGGACAGTCTTCAAAGACAAAGGTTCCGGTGTTCCATGCCACATAAGGCTCTACATCTACATTCTCCACCACGCACTGCGTATCGGAGATCTTACACTGTTCACCGGGCTTCATCATCAACTCCTTGCCATTCTGTGGAGTGACACCCACACTACCCTTCACTAAAACAATATTTGTCTCGGAAAGCCCGTTTTCATCTCCTTCGAATCCAATTGTCTTCACATTGAATTCTGTACCATATACTTGGATGTCTCCTTGGGGGGTATGAACAACAAACTGACGACTCTTATCCTTAGCCACCATGAAATAGGCTTCGCCCTCAAGGATCACATTACGGTTGTAATTACCGAACTTCTCCGGATAAATCAAACGAGTGTTGTAATTAAGATGCACCAAGGTACCGTCATCCAAAGTCACCCAAAACTCCTTATCATGTTTCGTGGTGATACGGCGGGCCGTTAGGAGTTGCTCCTTGGAAAGAGAAGATTGAAGGGTAAAGGCTGAAGAATGATCTTTCTTTGAGTTGGACTGCGAAACAACATCTGTTACAGCGAACGGCTCATCAATACTATTCAGTTCCTCGCTGAGCACATCTACTTCTGCCGCCTGCTTGCCACTCTCCTTACTCTGATACATAGCATGCTGTACCTCCTCAGAGATTACTGGAGGAACCACTTTTGTGTACTGTAAATACCATAAGCCACCACCAGCGACAAACAGCAATAGGATCGTGGCGGCATATCGCCACCAATTACGTTTTTTCGTCTGGGGCTCCTGATAGTTGTACTTCTGGAGGAAACTCTTCCATGACTTATCAACATCCACCTCATGATGGATATCATAAAGTGCATCCACATCCTGGGTAGCTGCCAATCGGTCAAAGAACATCTGATGCTTCTCATCTGCTTCAAACCATTCTTTTAACTGTTGCTGATCAGCATCCGATGCATCTCCCGAAAGACAACGAATAATGATATCCGTTATTTCTTGTTTATGCATAATTGTCTTCTTTTTTATTTTCAGACAGACAATTCATAAAAAAGATGACAGGAAAAATAAAAAAAGTGAATAAAATGATATTTTTAAATGAAAAACTGCAAAAACAACAGGTATTCTTTAGCTGTCATTTTAGATTTTAAGAAAGTCATCGCACGCTTGCGATGGGTCTTCACCGTGGAGGCAGACAACTGCAATTCCTGCACAATCTCACCAAACTTCTTTCCTTCCAACATCAGTCTGATTACCTGACGCTGCTTCTCAGGCAACTGATCGATATAGGTGAAGATACGATCGAAGATAGCTTCCGTGATCCGTAATTCTTCATCACTGCCGTTGATGTCATACTCAGGAATTTCCTGCATTTTCTTCTGTATATACGAACGCTCTACCTGCTGATGCTCCAAATAGTTGAACGAACGGTTGCGCACACCATTATACAGATATATATGTGTGGCTGACGCTGATTTGATATCCACGTCACGCTCCCACATACTGGCAAACACTTCCTGCACGATATCCTCTGCCACGGCACGGTCAGACACAAACTGGAAGGCACGGATAACCAACGCTTTATAGTATTTCCCATAAAGCTTCTTGAATTCAAGATGAGCATTCTCAGCTCGCTTATCTATCATCATTTGGGTTTCCATTGTACTTCGTTATATCCTTTTCCTATTAACAATTACGCCCCCATTTCATCTCTTCTCCATGGTTATCGTATTGTTTTCTTTTTCCGGTCGGAGGGTCTGATAAAGTAATCCTTACCACGGCAGTACGATCCAGGCTCCTGGCGATGGCCTCATCAAAAACATCCATGTGATGAGGGAGGAAACGCTGACAAATAGCCATTAGCCCTTTTATCTTCTCTTGTCTGTCGGTGACCACCTCTGCCACCCCCACAGCCATCGCTGATTTATACTGTAGGGTAAAACTATTATCTTTCGGCCCTACCATGGGAGCACACTTGGTAACAGCTGATAAGGCTACATTCGGATTGGCGGCAATACAATCCAACTTTCTTCCTTCCATGGCTCCATGGAAATAGAAGGTTTTCTCGTCTGTCCTTGCCAATGACAACGGCACACCGTATGGTTTTCCGTTGGGAAGGGTAAAACTCACCGTGATATAGGGTGCTTTGTCAAACACCTCCATGGCAAATGCCGCATCCATCTCTCTGTCAGCCCTTCTCATATTACTGCATATCTTGTTGTAATAGACATGCAAAGATAAAATAAAAATCTGATTATCAGTGATAAAAATAAAAAAAAGTAACTTTTACCACCAATATTTCTTTTCTGGCGATATAGAAGGGTATCATCGGTGAAAAGATGTTCAACGGGTCTCAAGCCGCGGCCTTACCGGATCCGTGAGACGATGCACATAATCATACTCCACTGTCTGTACACCTTTTACCTTTTTAAATAATGCCATTGTCTCCTCAAGCGTCATGTCATCAGGCTTCTGTATCGCCATGCCGGGAATCTGATGATAGTCGTATTTGATTGTAGCCTTGTACTTTTTGATAGCATCCAACAACGGTTGTTTCCCAATCTCTTTGTCGTACATCACGATCAACACTGTCGGGGAGTACTCAGCAACCGTTGATGACAACACCTCTGTTCCGCTCATCAACTGTTGTTTACTGCTACAGGAACAAAGAAAAAGTAATACAATCTGTACCAATAGAATCAGCGGAACACCATACTTAAACTTCTTATGTTGTGTCTTATGATGCCACACCTTCATGCCCAGCCATGCTCCAATACTGCCACCGAGAACAGCCAACAGCAACAACGACGCCTCTCTTATCCGCCACTTCCTGCGCTTTGCCTTCAATTTATCAAGACCATACACGAAGAACGTCATCACATTGAGAATAATGAGGTAAACGATGAAATAGGATGAACTAATAATTTCCATAAATATAATACACTCTATAGTTATTAACCTCTCACAATACCCCGATTATAGTTTAATGGTTATTGGTTAATGGTTATTGTTAATTGTTTATTGTTTCTCACGGATTCACTTTCTTACCTAACATCCTGCTCAGATGTGTCTCGAGGATATGGAAAGCAGGTTCCAACATCTTACCATGCCCATGACCGTCAATCTCATAAAGATAGGTTTGTTCATGCCCCACCAGCTTCATCATGCGGGCAAGATACTGATTCTCATCATAACGACCGTATAACTCTAATTCGCGGTCACCACAGATAAGTACCAACGGCGGGCAATCCTTGCGCACCCAGAATATAGGCGCATACTCATCGATAGTCACTTGCAACGGCTGCAACCCTTTCATTTTACGCACATTATAATGTGTCACTGCCTGACCGCTGAACGGCACATACATCATCACATCATCCGCATCCACCGCATAATGATTCAACCACGCCTTGTTTAGACCCAGCAACATCGCCAGATAACCACCGGCTGAATGACCCGTGACAACAATCTTCCGTGTATCACCTCCATACTCCTCAGCATGACGGAATACCCATGCCACAGCCTCGGCAGCATCATCAAGGGTTTCATCCACCGAAACCTTTGGCAACAGACGGTAGTTAGCACCAACCACGACATACCCTTTCTCTTTCAGTTTATTGGGTATCTCTTTCTTGCCGCCTTCCAGTCCTCCACCGTGAAACCACACGATGACCGGGCAGTCTTTCATTCCTTCTGGGTAATAAACATCCAACTTCAGACGCTCTTGAGCATAGACATCAGTCTTCTTGGTATAACAGATGTCATTGATCTGCTTGTAACCCTGTGCCACAGCCGTCAGTGTCAAGGCAGTCAGCAACAAAACAACGAATATCTTTTTCATATCAATTTACCTTATAATACCTTATCATAAAACTAATTCATTCTTATGATTTTCCCCCTTCCGTCATAGTCAACGGATTGGCTGGATCCATCCGTCCTAACAACAATGAAGGTTCTGGTCTTGAGCATTCCCGGATAGCTGCCTTGACGTTCACCGATTGACAAAGTACGATGCTGATCGTCCCACTTAAATGAAATGGTGGAATAAACGCCTTTCTCATAGTCGTAACCATCTCCCTCGTCTTCATAAAGTAAGAAGTCACCATCTGCTCCTGGATAGATACGCAGTTCTAGAGAATCCCAACTCTTCTCACCCACATACTGCATTTCTGGTCCCAAAAGCAGGATACTACCTGCTCGAACGAACATCGGCACACGGTCAAGAGTTGTCTCAAAGATAACCTTTTGGCCACCCTTATATGATTTATTCGTCCAGAAGTCGTACCAGAGGGTTCCCTTAGGAAGATACTTTTCCGTCGTCTTCACAACACTCCAGTCCACCTTTTCATAATCCTTCTTCACCTTTGCTTCCGTTTTATCCTCCGTAGCTCTTTCTCTGAGAATCTTTTCATCCGTATATTGAGGATCCACGATGGGAGCAGCGAGGATATTGCGGCCGAACATAAACTCATCCGTCATATTCCACACCATCTTATCCTCAGCAAAATCACTGAATAACGGACGGAGATAACTGCCATTATTCGATGTCACCTGCCAGGCGGCACTATAGAGATAGGGGATGAACCGGTAGCGCAGTCGTATCATTTTTTCGATGGCATCATAAACGGGTTCACCTTTCTTACCAAATTGCCATATCTCTCTCGGTGCATCCGTCCCATGACTGCGTAATACAGGACAGAACAAACCATATTGCATCCATCTCACATAAAGTTCCTGATACTGTGGATTTCGGGGAGCTGAACCACCACCCTTCGTATTATAGGAACCACAGAAAAAACCACCGATATCAGTATTGAAATTGGGATTTCCCGTCAACGAAAAACTCAATCCGGCAGGTACCTGTTTTCGCAGCATATCCCACGAAGAGGTAACGTCACCACTCCACATGTTCGATCCATAGTGCTGCTGTCCGGCAAAACTGCTCCGGGTCATGATAAACACCCTTTTGTCATTCTCCTCCTTACGCTGTGCCTGATATACACCTCGTACCGTTTCCAGCGGAAAGGCATTACGCTGTGATCGCCATGTTCCACCAAATACCTGATGATCGTAGTCACTCTCCTTAGGATTGAAGAAATCGGGGTCGGTGGAATCCATCCACCATGCGTCAGTACCGGCATCGAAAAGTCGCTTCAGATATTTCCAATAGATATCACGGGCTTCAGGACTGAAGGCATCATAGACTTTCACACCGGAGGGATAATCCATCATCGGGGGCCAGATATGGGAGATACCGCTCTGTGGCCAAGTCTCGATAGGCAACAGTAGACCCTTCTCTTCCAACTCACGGTATTGCTTTGTTTGAGGACCGAAACTTGCCCAGATGGAGATCATGAAATGCGCATGTTTCTTATGAATATTCTTTATCATCTGAGGACCGTCCCTGAAATCTTCTGCCAAGAAATCCATCGCATTCCACAGATAGTTGGAACCCCAATATTGCCAGTCCTGAATAATTCCGTCGAGCGGCACCTGCAACGCACGGTAACTATCAACGACGCTTTCTGTCTCAGCAGCACTCTTGTAACGCTCCTTAGACTGCCAAAATCCGTAGGTCCATAACGGGAACATCGGCACATCACCGGATAAATGACGTATCTGGGCGATTACACCGTCAGCAGAACCGCCATACATAAAATAATAGTCTATCCCCTCGCCTACCTCTGAGTCGAAGGTCATACCATAGGCATTATCTTCAAAAACGGTCGGGGAATAGTTCTCCCAATAGAGACCCCATCCCTTGATCGACTGCAACACATTCTGGTAGTCCTCTGTATTCGACTGCTCCATTCGTATCTTCTCACCCCTGCGATTCATCTTTCCATTCTGAACGGTGCCTAAGCCATAAACAGCCTCATCCTTATCAAGAAGGAACGTCTGACGAGCATGAGTAATATCACAGTCCTTCTCCTTTAACAACAACTTTCCCTTGGATGTGAAAAACGACAGGTTGCCTTTAGCATCTGTTTTCACAGTCAGTTCACTGCTTGAAATATTATTACCTTTTCGTATGACAGATACCTGCTGAGACTTGGCAATAACAACAAGACTCTTCGTGGGTTGCCCCTTTACCACATGCACGATACTTGGTGTAAAGAATTCAATCTTTACATTCTGTGAGAAGGCAACCATGCTTGTCGACCACAGTAACATCACGAATAAAATCTTCCTCATGTCTTTTTCCTTTTATCAGAAGGCGAAGTTACTAAAAAAATCATAACACTCAAAAAAAACTAACAAAAAAACACAAAACGATCCATTCTGTTTTGTAAAAAAAGGTTGTAAGGTTGTCAAAACCCTTTGTAGTAATGGCTTTGCAACCTGTCGGAGGCTGACAAAGGTTGTCATGAGGTTGACATGATTAGTTTAGGGTTTAGGGTTTAGAGTTTAGGGTTATTTTTTGGTTGGGGAGGAGGGTTTATCCCTGCCCGAAGTACCGGATCAATATAAGTCGATCCCTACTGGTATTCCGATAAACCACCTCTACTTCCCAATTCTCACGAGAATTCAAGAGCTTTAGTACCTAAAAGCCCGGTCGATAGTAACCTATACAAAAGTAAAACAAGTCGTTTTACCTTGGAAAAGGCTATCTTTTCTATACGAAAAGGTGATTAAAACTAAAGTAAAACAAGTCGTTTTACCTATATAAAGGCCTATAAAAACAAAAGACTTGCCTACATTTCCATAACGATAAATGTATCAAATCATTACGAGAAAGATGAAGGCAAAATCTATTGTCAATATCTTTAATATTGTGGAGCTGGAGGGAGTCGAACCCTCGTCCAAACGAGGAAACCATACGCTTTCTACACGCTTATCTTGGTTTTGATTTTCGTGCTACGGCAAGACCCAAGCCACCAACCGCAACCTTATCCCCTGAATCTCATCCAGACATCGGGGCCTGCCTGAACTATTCCCGATTTACCTGCGCCGCTGATTCTAGGAGATTCGGGACAACATCCCTTGAGCGACGTCTCGTTCCATCACCTGGTGACGGAATTAAGCTCAAAATCTACTATACTTCGATTAAGCAGCGAGAGCGTAATTGTTTTCGCCAATTAATTTGATGACCGCTGATATTTAGGAGCAAACAGCCGACGCTCCGCGTGCTTACGTACCATTTCTACCCGCTGTCAAATCCAGTCAACCCCATTACGGTTCCTTCAGGAATCAACCACGAAAAACGGAACAGACTGCAAAGATAACAAAAATAATTGTGATAAGCAAAAAAAAGAATTATTTTTCAAAAAAAAGACTGTTCATTCGTTATATTTAGAAAAAAAGAACCAGCGATACAACAAAACGGCGTTATTTTTGTTATTTAATAAGGTACATAAGAAAAGGAACATGAAGAAACTCATTATAGGCGCATTGTTGTTTGCCATTGGCACACTGACCATCCAGGCGCAGTCGTCGATGACCGATGATCAGATTATCAGTTTTGTATTGAAAGAGCAAGAGGCAGGAACCTCTCAGCAACAGATTGTCATCAAACTAATGCAACGGGGAGTGGATGTAACACGCCTGCAAAAAGTTAGACAAAAATATGAGCGTGACCTTAAAGGTCAAGGGCTCGGCTCTGTAAAAGAGAAGGCAACCGACGGAAAAATCGACGACCGAACCCGAAAGAACAACAGTGAGTTACAACAGAAGTCAACAAATTACCGTATTCAGGGAGAGCGCACTGTCAATACCTACGACGAGAACGACGAGCAATGGTTGATGATGCAGCGAGAGCTCAACGGCTTTATGCCCGACTCCACCCGAATGCTAGAACAAATGATAGAAGAGCGTGATGCGAATAAACGTAAGGTGTTCGGACGGGACATCTTCAACAAGAAGAATCTGACTTTTGAGCCAAACATGAACATCGCCACGCCACAGAACTACCGGTTAGGTCCCGGTGATGCAGTGTATATCGAGATTTACGGAGCTTCGCAGAGAACCATCGAGTCAACCATCTCACCCGATGGCACCGTAACCATCGAGGGTTACGGACCCGTACAGCTGAGCGGACTGACCGTGGCACAGGCTAACAGCCGGTTGCGCTCCACAGTAGGCTCACGCTACACCAGCAGTAATATCAAACTAACTGTGGGACAGACACGTACCATCATGGTAAACGTGATGGGTGAAGTGAAGACACCTGGCACCTATACTCTGTCGGCATTCGCCACCGTTTTCCATGCTTTGTATATGGCCGGGGGCATCAGCGATATCGGTACTCTGAGAAAAATTGAGGTGTACCGTCAAAACCGGTTGGTCACCACTGTGGATATCTACGATTATATCCTCAATGGTAAGTTGAGCGGTAATATCCGTCTGGCAGACAACGACGTCATCGTGGTCGGTCCTTACGATTGTCTGGTGAACATATCCGGAAAGATAAAGCGCCCGATGTTCTATGAGATGAAGAAGAGCGAGAGCATCACATCCCTGTTGGAATATGCCGGTGGATTCACCGGTGATGCCTATACCAAGTCGGTGCGCCTGATCAGAAAGACCGGAAAAGAGAAATCGGTGTATAACATCGGAGAGTTCGAGATGGGTTCCTTCAAGGTGGCCGATGAAGACTCCGTCACCGTTGACTCCATCCTGCCACGTTACTCTAATATGGTAGAGCTCAAGGGTGCCGTATTCCGCCCAGGTATGTACCAGGTGGGAGGATCCATCAACAGTGTCCGCTCGTTATTGGAACAGGCTGACGGACTGAAAGAAGACGCATTCACAGCGCATGCCGTGATGCACCGTATGAAGAAAGACCGCACCTTGGAGGTGATCCCCATAGATGTGGAAGGTATCATGAACGGCACCGTGGCAGATATTCCTATCCAGAGTAATGATGTGCTCTTTATCCCTACTAAACAAGAGATGATGGAAGAACGGACCATCACTATTCACGGAGAGGTTCACTACCCTGGTAAATACAAATATGCCGATAATGAAACACTCGAGGACTTTATCCTGCAGGCAGGTGGCTTGAAGGAAACAGCCTCAACCGTCAAGGTGGATGTAGCCAGAAGAATCGTCAACCCCAAGGCTGTACAGGTAGATAGTATTACGGCTCAGACCTTTACGTTTGCCTTGAAAGACGGCTTTGTCGTCGATGGAGAATCCGGATTCCACCTGATGCCTTTCGATGAGGTGTATGTACGAAAGAGTCCCGGATACCACACGCAAGAGAATGTGTTTGTGGAAGGAGAGATCATGTTTGAAGGTACCTATACCCTCTCGAAGAAAGACGAGCGACTGAGCGACTTGATCAAGAAAGCCGGTGGTGTTAACGACCGTGCCTACGTGAAGGGTGCCCGTCTGCTGCGCTATATTACTCCTGAGGAGCGTCTGCGCATGGAGTCTTTGCTGAAGATGACACAGGCACAGAGTGGTGAGAAGGATACTTTAGACATTAAGAAACTCGACTTAGGTGACACCTATTATGTGGGTATTGAACTTGACAAAGCACTGGCTAATCCGGGTAGTGACGACGATATCGTACTGCGAGAGAACGACCGTATCATCATCCCACAGTATAACGGAACTGTGAGGGTTAGCGGAGATGTGATGTATCCTAACTCGGTAGGTTACCTGAAAGGAAAGAACGTCAATTATTACATCAACCAGGCCGGCGGCTTTGGCAACCGGGCGAAGAAGAGTCATACCTATATCATCTACATGAACGGAAAGATCTCGAAGGTGGGTCATAACGTAAAACCGCAACCTGGTTGCGAAATCGTTGTGCCGACAAAACCCAAGCGCGACGGAAAGACCCTCGCAGAGATCCTAACCATCGGCACCAGCGTGGCAAGCATCGCCACTATGATCGCAACATTGGCAAATATAATTAAGTAAACTGTCCCATGGAGAATAATGATATAATCAAATCGGATGTTGATATCTTTACGGTGCTGACAAACTGCCGTAAGAAACTGTCACTCTTTATAAAAGTTGCATTGATCACTGCTGTTGTCTCCAGTCTGTTCATACTCTGTGTACCACGTTATTACCAGTGTAGTGTTGTACTGGCTCCGGAGAATTCGGCAGGAAGTGAAGGAGCGCTGGGGACCATCACATCGGCTATGGGCATGAATCTTGGCAATGCCCTTACTAGCGATGCTATCTATCCTGACTTGTACCCACAGGTGTTGGAATCGAACAATTTCATTAAGAAACTTATCAACATCCCCATTGAAAGCCAAGACCACTCCATTAAGACAACCTATTACGAATATATCCTCAAGCACAAGAAAAAGAATCCGCTATTGATTCCTTTGGATAAAATGAGAGGGGCAATCGGCAGTCTCTTTTCCTCGAAAAAAGACAATGCCAGTAATACCGGTGGCAATAAAGACTTGAATCCCTTTAAACTCACAGAAGAGCAGAATAATGTGTTCGGGGATATCAGTAGTAAAGTAAATTGTTCCATCAACATCAAGACGGGTGCCATTACGATTTCTGTTAAGGAACAAGACCCACTCATCTGTGCCACGATTGCAGATTCTGTAAGAGCAAAACTTCAGGATTTCATTATCGACTACCGTACGAACAAGTCACGAATAGACGTTAATCATTATCGGAAACTTGCCCAAGAAGCGAAACAGAACTATGAGAAGGCACGTCAACTGTACGGTAGTTATTCCGATAGTAATATGGATGTTATCATAGAAAGCTACAGACTGAAACAGAATGATTTGGAAAATGACATGCAACTGAAGTTCAACACCTATACCATGATGCAGAACCAACTGCAGATGGCTCAGGCAAAACTGCAGGAGCGAACTCCCGCCTTTACGGTCATAAAAGGTGCTTCCGTGCCACTACACCCTGCCGGTCCGAAGAGAATGGCCTTCGTACTTACCATGCTCTTCCTGGCAATGATATGTACCGCTATTGTCATTAATAAAGACATTATCAAAAAAGCAATTCGTGAGAGCAACTAACAAATCACGCATTTCGTCTATCCAAGAGCTTCTCCATAAAGATCATCGCTCCAAAGAGGCAATGGTAAATATAGGTCTCTCTGGATTGTCACGCGTCATAACAATCATCTCACATCTGCTGATTGTATCACTCACTATTCATTACCTGAACCAGGAAAGATACGGAATATGGCTTACGCTATCTTCCATTATCGGATGGATCACCTTCTTTGATTTAGGTTTGAGCAACGGATTCCGGAATCGTTTCGCAGAGGCAAAGGCACTCGGAAACTTAAGTCTGGCAAAGCAATATTTAAGTACAACCTATTTTGCCCTATCCGCAATCGTCGTGACCGCTTTCATCGTTGCCATTATTACAAACTGTTTCATTAACTGGTCGGATGTTCTTAAAGTAAGCGACAGCTATCAGAAAGAACTTAACTTTGTATTTTCAGTCGTACTGACATTTACCAGCATCAACATGATTGCGAACATCTTCATCTCGTTTCTTGCGGCAGACCAGAAGATCGGATTGGCATCTATCATTCAGGCACTCGGACAATTGCTTTCCCTCTTTTCCGTTTATATCCTGTCAAAGACAACGGAAGGAAGCCTGACCTACCTCGCCCTGTTTTTTTCAGGAATACCATGTATCGTCGTTTTATTGGTGTCAGTCATAGCCTTCCGTTTTAGCAGATATAAGATCTACCGTCCTACCTACAAAGAGGTAAATTTCAAGTTGATCAGAAGCATCTGTAATATTGGTGTACAGTTTTTCATCATCAACATCTGCATGATCTTTATATTTGAGATCGTGAACATCGTCATCAGCAGAGAGTTGGGAGTCCGACAAGTGTCTGTCTATAACATCACCAACAAATATTTCAATGTTGTTTATATGAGCGTGATTGCCCTTATCTCGCCATTCTGGTCTGCGTTCACGGATGCCTATACAAAAAAAGATTTCACTTGGATGAAAAAAGTCTATTCAAAACTATATATCGGACTGTCGGTCATCTTCCTCATCCACATCGTGATGATCTTTATCTCCAAATACTGTTATTTCATCTGGATAGGAGACACCATGGACATCCCATATGATGTGACCACCGCGATGGCAATAAGTGTCTTCGTGCAGACTTACGGTGTCATTAACATGTATCTTATCAATGGCATCGGATATGTAAGATTGCAGACCATACTGTATGTCATATTTGCACTCATCGCTTGGCCCCTGTTCGTTTTATCATGTCGCTGGGGCATCATCGGTATCATTTCCATCCCTGCCTTGGTCTATTTAACACAAGGTATTTTCGGGAATATACAGCTTCATAAGATTATCAACGATAAGGCCACAGGGATATGGAAAAAATAAGCACCACGGGTTATACCGTGGAAAGATTGTAGAATTCTATCGTTTACACATAGCATCAGATATGAAAAAGTTCTTTTTTGACAAAGATATCACAGGGCACCACTTGGAATATATCCACCATCTCTACATGGGTATGGTGGAAGATCATGATGTTCAGTACGTCTTTGCCATTCCTGAATCTTTTCAAGAAGAACGCGATAAGTATCATTGGCCGAAGGCAGATAATATACAGTTTGACTTCCTCACTAGTAAAGAATTGGATGCAGCCTCTAAAAAGAGTCTTATCAAATCAGCCTGGAGAAACGCCATGTTAGTGAAGAAGAAGATAAACGCACACAGACCGGATACAATCTTTCTTATTGACCTGATGGCTTACCTGCCCTTCATTCTTTTCATCCTGCCTTCCAATCTGAAGATCTCAGGCATCATCTATCACATCTATCTATATAAATGGAAACAGATGAACTGGTTAAGGAAAGCAAAAAGTGTGATAATCTACTGGTTGCTCTCTCATACAAGAGCGATTGACAAGGTATTTATTCTTAACGACAATTCGGCAACCTTATGTTTTAACAAGTTATATAAGACTGAGTGTTTTGCCTTTTTGCCAGATCCTTTTAACGAGATAGACTATGAACCTAAGAACATCAGGGAAGAACTGGGGATAGCAAATGACTCAAGAGTATTTCTGCATTTTGGAGGATTAGCCAAACGCAAAGGAACTCTCACCGTCTTAGAAGCCATCAATGAGATACCGCAAGAACAACGTGAAAAGATGACTCTCGTATTTGCAGGAAAAGTATATCCAGACATTCACGACACGTTCTACCGTGTTACAGAACAATTAAAAAACACCATCAGGATTATTATCTATGATATTTTCTGCAGCAACGAGCTGATTGCTGATCTTTGCTACACAGCCGATTACATATTAGCACCTTACGAATCAGAAGCTCAATCCAGTGGCGTAATAAGTTATGCAGCTTATTACAACAAGCCCGTCATCGGTCCTTCCCACGGTCTTCTCGGTAAGATTATCCGCAGGAACAATCTTGGAATAGCTTTAAAAAGCATCACTCCACGAACACTAGCAAAAGCAATGGAGAGTGCCGAGCCCTATCTGATAGAGACTGCATATAAGGAGAAGATGAGAAAAGAACATTTTGTTGAGAGGATTCTCCATCCATAACGAATAATTGTCTTTGATAACAACGTCAAGAAGAATATGAACATATCCAAATATATCTTTCCGTTTTTCGCGCTTTTTGTCATCTTTTCAGATGAGCTGTTCAACTCCTTTTTGTTGATTAGCGGGATATTCATAGAATCAGGCATGAAATCCAAAGAAGCCATGCTGATAGCGGGAGTAGCGTATATGATGATGACGTGGGATATTCTTAAAAACAGATTTTCTTTCAGAAACTACCTTCAGTTTCTCACACTTTTCATCATTTTAGCACTTTATGTGCTAACGGGATTTCTCTACCCTCACACATTCATCTATAACAATTATATAGCCTACCTGCTATCCTACGGTTCATTGAGCATACCTGCCGCCTACGTTGGAATACGACTGGCAAGAGGCGGGTATGAGAAAGCCATGCTGCAGTTGCTGCCTCTGTTCTTAATTGTTGTCTCTTTGATCGTAGGCTATGTGGTCTTGTTTAGTGCTTTCTTCGGTTTCTTGCTGAATGGCACCGGCGACGGATTTGATTATCAGAATTCATCCTACTATCTGTCATATTGCTTTTCCTACAGTTTCTTTTACGTTTTCTTTTATCATAAGGACAACAAAGATAAAAAGGGACTCCTCAGCACTATCAAGTATCTGATCGTCATTTTCCTAATCTTTTTCTGTGCCGTCGGCTGTATTCTCGGGGGCGGTCGTGGCGCATTCGTATATCTGGTATTAATAACCATTTATCTTGTATATCGTGTCATCAAGAGAAGCAAGGGAAAGAACAAGATTAAATATTTCTTTATTCTCGGCATTGTCGGTGTCCTGATGGTTATCATTGCCACCTACTTTGACATCTTCCACTCAGTAGGAGCCGAAAGAGTATCAAAGGGACTTACCACCGATGTGTTACGAATGCAGTCATGGACAGATGCCCTAAATGCCTTTGCCGAATCACCACTCATCGGTTGGGGAATTGGGTCCATCTGGTGGACAGTGGGGTTCTATTCTCATAATATCCTGACCGACTTTTTAGCAGAGATGGGACTAGTAGGAACCACCATCATGCTCTTTGTCATCGCGAGAATGGTGATAAGTCTGCTTCACCGTTCTAAGAACAGTAACTTCGATATGTTTCTTTTGTTACTGTTACTCGGTTCCCTCGTACAAGCAGCGTTCAGCGGATACTGGATTTCATCCTTTAAACTGTTCTTAATCTTCGGATATGTGTTTGGAGGCTACAAGAATAAAAGGGAGAAAAACAATAATTCCAAAGACACCAACGTTATTAGAGTAGGTGAAGATATTTGAACAAATACTGTAGGACAGTTTTTCTTGAAGATTTAATGGCACAAGATCATAAGATATGCTTTATCACCAATATCGGGCCTCATTATCGGTTTCCTATATTTAGCTTGATGGGGGAAGAACTTCCATGTGACTTTTATTTAGGTGACAAGTGGAAGAGTCCCATAAAAACATTCAAGTATGAGTCGTTGAAAGGGTATCGGAAAACACTGAAGAATTATTTCTTTCACCCTTTCTATTGGCAATACGGATCGGTCGGACTTCTCTTCAAGCCCTACACCTATTATATCATGGATGGAGAGCCTTATTGTCTTTCATCATGGGTGATTCTGCTGCTGTCGAAACTGACAGGGAAGAAGACAATCGCCTGGACACATGGTTGGTACGGCAGAGAGTCATTCCTTAAAAGAGTTATCAAGAAAGTGTTCTTCTCCATGCACACCCGGCTGCTTATCTACAGTGAGTATGCAATTGCTCTTATGAAGAAGGAAGGGATCAATCCAAAGAAGATGTTCTGCATAGCCAATTCTCTTGACTCCGATGTTGAGAAGGACATCAGGAAGCACTTATGTAAGACTTCTGTCTATAATGATTATTTCCACAATGATTATCCCGTCATTATTTACTGCGGAAGAATACAAAAAGGGAAAAAACTGGAGATGCTCATCGACGGCATACGACTGTTAAGACAAGAGGGCTATCCGGTAAATGTCATCTACGTAGGTAAAGATGTGGAGGGTGTGCATATTGAGGAATATGCCAGAGTGGCAGGTATTGAGCAACAGATATGGATGTATGGTCCTTGCTATGATGCGAAAGTTTTGGGAGAACTGTTCTATAATGCCCAAGTATGTGTCTCTCCAGGCAACGTGGGGCTTACGGCCATCCACGCCCTATCCTTCGGTTGTCCGGTCATCACCCACGGGAACTTCCCCGATCAGATGCCCGAGTTTGAATCCATTAAACCAGGCATTACAGGAGATTTCTTTCAACAAGACGATGTCAACAGTTTGAAAGAAAGCATCAAGAAATGGACCAGCCTCTCCCCCTCAGAAAGACATACTGCAAGGATGGCTGCCTTTGAAGAGATTGACCGCAAATGGAATATTCACTATCAAATAGATGTTATAAAAAAAGTAATCTCTGAATTATAATATGTCTGCTATCAGATCATACGCAAGAGGAATAGTCCTTGATATCTTAGGAGCATTCTCTCATCCGGCAAATGGCATCCATCTGCTGAATGGACATCGTACCTATAAAGAGATGGAACCTGACACCTTTGAACATCTGCTAAATGAGTTGTCTAAACAAGTTTCCTTTATCCGGGTAGAAGATGCCGTCAACATGATTATACGGCATATTCAACCAGACCACCCCTTGGTAGCATTTACTTTCGATGACGGATTTGAGGATTGCTACCAATATTTTGCACCCGTGCTGGAAAGACATAGCGTTAATGCCCTGTTCTTTGTTAATCCGAACTACGTTGACGGGGATGAAGATTATATCCAGCACTTTAATGAACAGGTTGTCATGACACCCAACAAGCGACCTATGCGATGGTCACAACTGGAAGAGTTAGCACAACGGGGACATATCATCGGGGCACATACGATGGATCATTATATGATTAATACCGACGACACCGTCATTCTCCATCAGCAGATAGCCCTCTGTAAGGATAGTATAGAGAGTCACCTTCATACGCCATGTGACTATTTCGCCTTTCCTTATGGGAGACTTGAGCATGCTAATCGTAAGGCTATTGATATCGCCTGCGATACTTACAAATTTGTTTTCTCCCAGTCAGACTACAAGCACTATTTCTCCTTTGATGGTAAAGTGATCAACCGAAGGCATTTTGAACCATTTTGGCCATTGCGTCATGTTAACTATTTCTTAAGTTGTAATAAACAATACTGATGTCCAAACTACTGCAAATCAATATCACAGCAAACTGGGGTTCCCACGGGAAAATCGCAGAGGGTATAGGCAAACTGGCCATAAGTCAGGGATGGGATAGTTATATTGCATACGGTAGATACGCAAATGCCAGTGTGTCACATCTTTATCATATTGGTAACATGGCAGATGAATATGGACATGTAGCATTGACCCGTCTTTTTGACAGCCACGGATTGGGCTCAAAAAGGGTTACACGCCAGTTGGTAGAGTATATCCGTCAGCTATCCCCTGACATTATCCATCTTCACAACATCCATGGTTACTATCTGAACTACCCCATCTTGTTTCAATACTTAGCAGAATCAGGAACTCCCGTAGTATGGACCCTTCATGACTGTTGGTCATTTACAGGTCACTGTGCTCATTTCATGACAAAGGCTTGTGAAAAATGGCAGACGAGTTGTCGTAATTGTCCGTTGACACATACCTATCCCAAGAGTTGGTGGATGGATCAGTCTGCAAGAAATTTCATCAAGAAGAAAAGTACCTTCCTCTCGGTGGGAAACATGACTATTATCCCTGTCAGCAAATGGTTAGAAGAGAATGTATCCGTTTCTTTCCTGAAATATTATCCTGTGAGGCATATTTACAATGGCATCGACGTTTCCATATTCTGTCCACAGGAAACCAACCCATCAGTAAGAACAAAATATCAAATTCCCCAAGGGAAAAAGGTTGTACTTGGAGTAGCCTCAAAATGGTATAAGAACAAAGGATTTGACGATTTCATCTCGCTAAGGAAATCACTTCCAGAGAAATACGCAATCATCATGGTAGGAGTGAATAAGAAACAGCTTAAAGCTCTACCTGAAGGGATTATTGGTATTGAACGAACAGACAATATTCGTGAGCTTGCCTCGTTATATAGTATGGCAGATGTGTTTCTCAACCTTACTTGGGAAGATACCTTCCCCACAACCAATATTGAGGCTTTAGCCTGTGGAACACCTGTAGTAACCTACAATACTGGCGGTTGTTCCGAATGTATCACCGACAGTAACGGATTTGTTGTTAACCAAGGAGATCTGCAACAAGTATGTACGGCCATCCGACAGATATGTAGTGCGGATAAAAACAGGTACCTAACTATCTGCCGCGACTATGCCCTGTCACATTTCAATGAGCAGGACCGGTATATGGATTATCTTAACCTTTATCGAATGCTCATAGACAAACAAACTGAATAAAAGATGAAAGTATCCATCATCACCGCGTCATTTAACAGTGCGAAGACACTTGGAGACACGCTTGAGAGTATTCTTCGACAGACATACGACAATTTCGAATTAATTGTCGTAGATGGTCTTTCTACAGATGATTCCATGAACATCATAAAGGAATACGAGCCGTTATTCAAAGGAAAGATGCGATGGATATCAGAGACTGACAAGGGAACTTATGATGCCATGAACAAAGGTATCTGTATGGCTACAGGGGATATCGTCGGGATACTTAACTCAGATGACTACTACTCTTCAGATAATATACTAGAAAGGGTTGTCTATGAATTTCAGGAAGATAATAGGATAGATGCCCTTTATGGAGACGTACATTTCATACATGATGGTAAGCCGGACAAATGTGTTCGTTACTATTCATCAGCCATCTTCCGTCCCTGGCTACTGAGGTTCGGTTTTATGCCGGCTCATCCTTCTTTTTATGCTAAGAGAAGCGTGTATGAAAACTATGGATTATACGCTCTTGATTATAAGATTGCTGCTGACTATGACATGATGGTTCGCCTGTTTTACAAGTATAAGATTCGTGCTAAATATATCAATCTTGATTTCGTAACCATGCGTATAGGGGGGATCAGCACCCGCAATATCCGAAGTAGGTTGCAGATATCAAAAGAGGATGTGATAGCTTGCAGGAGAAATGGGATGTACACTAATTTCATCTTTATATGTGTGAAATATTTTGCTAAGGTTTTTGAATTTAAATGGTGGTAGTATTATTAGCTCATACCACTGCATAAAATTTCAATAAACCAGCACAATAATAACCATGTTTGTCAGTTAATAATATGGTATTGGCAGACTACAGTTTATGACTATATATTTACTCGGTGCATTTTTATTAAGTTTAATCTGTGGACTTGTGTTCACACCGATGATTCTTGACTTCTGTAAACGTCGGAGACTTTACGATATCCCCAATGAGCGAAAGGTACACAAAAATGCCACGCCACGGATGGGAGGTATCACCTTCTTACCCAGCATGTTGACTGCCTTTGCGGCTATCTTAGTGATCCTTTCTATCACCGAGGAGGATACCGTTTCCATCAATCTGTGGAGTTTCGGTTTCTTATGCGGACTGGTATTGATTTATGCTACCGGTATTGTCGACGACTTGATTGGTTTAGGAGCTAAGACGAAATTCACTATTCAGATAATCACCGGCTTTCTTTTCCCTTTAGCAGGATTATATATCAATAATTTCTACGGACTCTTCGGAATACATGAGATACCGTATTATATCGGTTTCCCATTAACAATATTCCTTATCGTCACTATAGACAATGCCATCAATCTTATTGACGGCATCGATGGACTGGCGACCTGTCTGTCACTCCTCGCACTTGCAGGTTTCATGTTATATTTCCTACACTATGAAGTATTCCTAAATACCTATTGTATCCTTGCTGCAGGTATGATGGGGGTATTGGTAGCTTTCGGTTATTTCAATATATTCGGGAAGCCAGAAATCAATACAAAAATTTTCATGGGTGACTCCGGTAGTCTTTCCCTCGGTTATATATTAGGATTCTTCGCTGTAAAATGTGCTATGGACAATACCGCCGTATGGCCCACTCGCCAAGAAGCTATCATCGTACCACTGACATTACTCTTCATACCATTGGCGGATGTAGTAAGGGTAACATTACACCGTATGCGTCATCACCAACCTCTTTTCAATGCCGACAAAAACCATATTCACCACAAACTGATGCGTGCAGGATTGTCACAGCATCAGGCACTTATCAGCATACTCTTACTAGCAGTATGTTATATTGTTCTTAATTACTTGTTATTCTCCGTCCTGCCACAGACCGTCATTGTCATTATCGACATTGCTCTCTACTGTGTGGTTAATTACATTATTAATCTCAAGATCCGTCACGCCACATGAAACGTGCTTTTGATATCATATTATCAATCATATGCCTGGTCATCTTCTCTCCATTAATGCTGATATGCTATCTGGCCATCAGGTTAACGGGAGGTCCGGCTATTTATAAGCAAGAACGGATCGGGAAAGGAGGTAAACCTTTTTATATCTATAAGTTCCGCAGCATGAAGACGAATGCAGAAGAGAATGGCATCGAACTGCGGCAGATTGACAATGACCCACGACTGACGAAGATTGGCAGGTTCCTACGTGATCATCACTTAGATGAGTTGCCGCAATTGTGGAATGTACTGAAAGGGGATATGTCTTTTATCGGTCCAAGACCAGAACGGGAGTATTACATCAAACAGATTATGGAGCGTGATCCGCGTTATGTGTATCTTTATCAGATACGACCGGGGGTAACCTCATACGCCACGCTTTATAACGGCTATACAGATACGTTGGAGAAGATGCTGCGCCGACTGGAACTGGACCTGTATTACTTAGAGCATCGTTCATGGTGGCTCGACATCAAGATTCTCACCAAAACATTCATCAACATCGTTTTCGGAAAGATCTTCTGATAATGATTAAAAAGCAAAAACACTATGGATGTTACTCTCCTGATTCAGAAATGACCGATAACACCATGAAATTTCTCCAAGGATTAATGATAAGATAGTAATAATAGTGATTAAACTCAAACACATCATCTGGGTGTTACTCTTTCTTTTCATCCGGGAGAATAATATATTTTGAAGGTGCCTGAATACGGACCTTAATACTTTCCGGTTCCACGAAAACAGATGATTTCAACACATAATACAGTAAAGGGCCATCTGATATTCTGAACAGATTGGGCTGTATCTCGTTTTCCTTGTTGCAGTCCTTTACAATAAGGGATTTATCATTTGGCAGTATAGCAGTTACAAGTGTATTGTTTTTCCCTTTCGTCATCCATAGTGACAAATCACGATCATGAAGTCCCCAATCCAAAAAAGTAAATGTCCCGACATAATTGTAATTGAGGAAAAGATTTCTGAAGTATTTTGCTGAGAGGTATTCAAAATCATGACCGTTAACATAACCATCTTGACTTTCATAACATCTCTTGACGAGTTGTTGATAGGCGTCATAATAAGTCTTTCGGGCATGTAATATAGGATACCATGTGAGTAGGAATATAATGGTAAGCATTATGGCAGCGGCTTGAAAAATCCTTCGTTGTTTACAGAGAGAGAACCATGTCTTACAAACGAAGATAAACATGAATATGTTGACAGACATCAGTTGATGTCGTCCATTATATGCCACAAAAAGAACAAAAAGGATGGTAATGATGGCTGCTGATAGCATCATGGAATCATTCAGGAAATAGCTAAGGAGAGCCTTTCTTTTGGCAAGAAAGATGAGCGTTATTAAAAACAACCACATAACGGGTGAAGCAAATAGTCCAAAGATACCACCTAAATGAAAACCAAATCCTCCAATATCATCAGCTCTATTGAAATTGGCAGGTGAAAGAATACATATCATAGAACCAATCACATAAGCACATAGGATAGCTATTTCAAAAAAACGGAGACGTTTGTAGTGGATAAGAGCATGAAAGCACAAGGCACCACAGATACCTATAGAAAAACTCTCTTGTAATGAACCTGTGATAATTGCAAATGGTAGAATAAATACCAACCACCAGAGGGAGCACTGTCGATTGAATATATGTTGATAGAGTATGATAAAGAGCAGATTAAAAGCTGCCGCCCATAGATAGTTGATACTGAGTGAGATATTCCCCATAAAAGTGATGCCTTTGAATGGGATAAGCAGCCAGATACCCATCAGTATAATTAGCAGACTACTTATATTTAACTGTTTTGGCCTTGTCAGCTTGATGACACACAAGACAAAGATTGCAAATACAAGTGTATTAATGATGACAAACTGTTTCATGGAGCATGTCCCACAAAAGTATTGTGTCAGTGTGTGAGTGATAAAGCGACCATTAGTCTTAAAATAGTCATGTTCCTGTGATTTTACAGCATCCGTAAAGGATGTTATCGGCTCTCTGGTGAAACCGTCCTTAAAAACCGATAGATAGTTTTCTCCTTCAGGCTCGCAAAAGAATGCATATCTCCAGTCATCAATGTTGGAGATAGCATAACTGTCCATTATATAAAAGGACACTGTATATATTACGAACAGGAGAAGAAGCATTATCATAGGCTTCTTCCATAACTCAGAAAGTTGTACACGTACCATCATCTGTGCAAATATACTAACAAAATTAATAAAACCACTTATTTTATCCCTATTTTAGTTTTCGCTATTGTCCAAAGTAAATAATTTTTAATTATTCTTGAGGCTTTTCATTTCTTTTCATTATATTTGCAGATGATATAAACCTTTTAATAAAAATGCTTATGGGACTTTTATCGAATATTCTTAAAGCCGTGGCTGGAAAAGCCATCTCAGAAGTGGAAGCAGCCATCAATAATGCTGTGTCTGAAAAGACACGCCCAACAATCAGAGAGGCTGCTCCCCAGCAGTCATACTCTGACGAAGTACCCGAGAGAACAGCAGCGGAATGGAAGACCTATTTCAGGGAGATTCTGCAGTGCGAATATCCCGCATTAGCTATCCGTGAAAATGTTCCCGTGACAGAGATAGCAGGATTTGTGGCAGATGAATTCCAGTTGTACACCACCCGCCCGCGTCAGGTTTACAAGGCTGAGTGGGGCCAGCCATATACCTTCGTGCTTTATGAGGGTGCATCACCTAAGGCTGTTGTGATGCTGGGTTCTGGTCATAGTCATGATTCCAATGTCAAGTATCTGATTGCCAGGATGTATGCCAAGAAATGCGGACTGCCTTACATCAATTTCTACACACAGATGCCAAATGAACGGAGCTATGTGGTGAGCCGCCTCAAGAAGTTTATGTAGTTTTATTCAGGAAGAAGGGGATGCAACAGCGTTTGCGCCTGCGATGGAGGCAGCATAGTCCTTAAACGGTCTTGCAGGCGACCGGGCTGTGTACCCTTCCCGTGATCCGCAATTTTGCGGATTCAAAATCTTTCCCCTTTTTCCTTTACCAACATGGAAGACATCCTCAGTCAATTAGAGAACCAAGCGGTGTGGGAGGAATTCCTTGCTCATCGTCTGATGAAGGGCAGGTTTACTTGGCCGTTATTCAAGTATGCCGATGCTTTCGTGGCAGAAGAGCAATATCTTCCTACGGCACGTGCTTTTCTGACCCAGGAAAAGCCCGACATACCGGAATGCATCCGTCTGAATAAGATGGGGACGGGTAAGAAACGGATTGTTTACTGTTATCCACCCGATGAGACACGGGTTCTCAAACTCATCTCCCATCTGTTGTATCGCTATGACAGTCACTTTGCCCCTAATTGTTATTCCTTCCGCCGTGGAATGAAGGCATCCGATGCAATCTTCTCACTTCGTAAGATCCTGCGGGGAAAAAGGATGTGGGCGTATAAGACGGATATCCACGATTACTTCAATTCCATATCCATCCCCATCCTACTCCCCATTCTTAAAGAACTGTTATCGGATGATCCTACACTGTTTTCCTTCTTTGAACGGATACTTACCGATGATCGAACCCTTGTTGACGGGAAGATCATTCACAGACAGAAGGGAGTGATGGCAGGCACCCCTACCGCTCCTTTTTTAGCCGATGTCTATCTGATGGAAGTGGATCGCTATTTCGCTGATGCCGGTATTCTCTATGCACGATATTCTGATGACATTATCCTCTTTGCTCCGGATTACGAGACGTTGATGTCTTATAAAACCACATTGCTAAACTATCTGTCAAAGTACCGACTCGAGATCAACCCTATCAAAGAAAGAATCTATGCTCCTGATGAGCCTTTCGACTTTCTGGGATTCAAATGTCTGGACAGATCCATCGACATTTCCGAAGCCACAAAACAAAAGATGAAAGGAAAGATACGTCGTGCGGCCCACTCCATCGCCCGTTGGCAGCATCGTAAAGGGTTAGACACC
>JAEEGL016359981.1_pt1 | contig 33428 bp, 30 predicted proteins | sample 9134231 | NCBI WGS metagenome assembly JAEEGL01 (sample SAMN16246548, study PRJNA631951) | gut metagenome | biome: gut microbiome; feature: rumen; material: fiber-attached | host: Bos | place: Iran: Karaj | collected 2018-10 | reverse complement strand
GAATGCCTTCTACATATTCGGGTATTTCAGTGTTTGAGGGTTTACTTTCCGTTGGTTTGTTCTCGATATTTTCTTGTGTTTCCATATTTGTGGGTTTTTAATCGTTTTACCCTGCAAAGATGAAAACTCTGTCAAGATTAAGCCGTTGATTAAACGTTTGTTGTCGACAGTAGTCGTTTGTTGTCGTTTGCTGTCGGATATAGTATTGTTTTTCAATCGTTTAAAAAACATCATCTTTCTCTTCTCCAGAATAATATTATCATTGAAGGTTCATGAAATGACGAACATAGCTTCATGTGCCAACGGACATAGGTTCTAGCGGCAATGAACATAGGTTCATTTTTCAGGTGTATTGATTTCAGTCACCCGCCTGCGCTCGCCTACCAGCGGCCTATCAATCGCCTACCAACGGCCTACGAATGGACTATGAAGCTGTTTTGAATTGGCTGGCTGGTTTCGGTTGGCAGTTTTTCGGCTCACGACTGTTTTGAGTTGACAATTTCGATTCCCTTTTGGCAAGCTGATGGCAAGGAGTTCCCAAGGTGTAGGCAAGGACTTGGCTAGGTGTAGCCATACTCTACCCATAGTGTAGCCATACTGTAGCCATAGTGTAGCCATACTTTAAAGTATGGCATCAGTATGGCATTAGTATGGCATCAGTATGGCATCTCCTTGAGTAGAGCGAAGAAAGGGCGGGAGAAGGGTGTGCGAAGTAAAAGAGACAAAAAATGGATTGTGCAAGTGCATTTGAAGAAAAATGTTTACTTTTGCAGCAAAATACGAATCACTATGGCAACAAAGAAAGAAGATAACGAAAAAAAGCTTGTTAAAGAACAGACTGAAGCCTTGTTGAAACTATTGCTGTTGAAAACTGGTACAAAACGCAGCGACCTCATTAAATTAGCGGAGCAAGATTTCATTTACGAAAACCTCGGCATTTTAACGATGGCTGAAAAGCAGCAATTCAACAGGCTGGCCTTATGAAGTCGCAGTCAATAAGAATATATGTCGATACCAATGTCTTAGTCAATTATTGCACCGGACAACAAGCAGATGTTGACGCCTTGACGTATGTATTCTCGAAACGGAGACGAGAGTCTTTATTTACATCATCTCTTTCTATTGTACAAGCTATCACACAATTGCAGAAAAGCACCAAGAGTCGCAAAGCGATGGATAGAACTGCTGTGGTTGAATTGATGAACAAGCTTATGACCAAGTTTTCCGTGATAGATTTGACCAAAAACGACCTTAACAGAGGCTTTTCCTTTGAAAACAAAGATGTTGAAGATAGTATTCATTATTCACTTTGCGAAAAACTGAAATGCGATACTATTCTAACAAACAATCTATCTGATTTCGAGTACTTTAAAAAAGTCAAGAAGATAAGTCCCGCTATGGGATTGACGCTTATCAAGATGAAAGTGAAGTGATTGCTTTCGTCAAAATGCTTGCGAAATCGCAAAAAGGAATCACCCAACTATGGTAGACATCGAGCAAGTAAAACAATGGGCTGTAAGCCGTTGGAAATTGGGAGAGATGCATGGCATCTCCCATTGGGAGCGTGTGGAGCGCAATGGGCTGCTGTTGGCTACGCCTGAGTGTGATGTGACGGTCATCCGTTTGTTTGCCTATCTTCACGATAGCTGTAGGGAGAACGACATGCACGATAGGTTTCACGGCCCACGCGCAGCAAAGATGATAGAAGGCCTGAGAAAGACCTTACTCAAGGATCTTAGTGACCATCAGTTTAAACTACTTCAAGAGGCTTGTCGCCTTCATACCAGCACCCACAGCACTGGCAACCCCACCATCGATGCCTGCTTCGATGCCGACCGCCTCGACCTCTGTAGGGTAGACATTGTTCCACGTCCCGAAAAGATGGCCACTAAAAAAGGAAAGAAGATAGCAGCCCGAAACCTCCGCAAAAGAGGCTCCTATTACTGAAGCTTTGTAAGTGCCAACCGTATTCCAAAGCAACACAAAAGTAATCAAACTTTAGTTTCTGCCCATGATGTATTCTACAGCAGCTTCAGCTTTACCTGCGGCAGAAACAATTAGTCTAGGGTTTTGTTTGAGCTGCTTCGACCATGACTGAATATAGGCGACATTGTTTTTGAACACTTTTTTGGAATCAATGCCAGATTTATTGATTAAGAAAGCGGCACCAATTTCAGCGACCAGTTCTTCTCTCGCATAATCCCCACGCCCGATTCGTTTCTTCTGCGTGTTGATACGATTTAGACGCGAAGCGTGTCCAGTTGAATGTATCATTTCATGAAACAGCGTTGAGTAGAACTCTTCGGTTTCCATATACTGCTCCCGAAGAGGGACATGAACCTCATCTAAATCGCAGCAATAGTATGCCTTGTTGCTCTTTTCGATGTTCAAGGTCACTGATTCCCGTTGAAAATAGTCCTCAATAATTTTTTCAGCACTCTTGTTTGCAAAGACTAAATTTTCACAGCCATTGTCATCAACTGGGTGTTTCGGGGAAACGCCTTCACACTGGTCAATATGCCAAACATTGTAATATCGAAGCACGGGAAAGTGTCTCTCGTTTTCATTCCCTTCTTCATCGATTTCTAAGGTTTTGGCATCTTTCCAAAATACCACAAATTTGGATTTTTCGCCTCTTTTAATAAAACCTCCTTGGGCTTTGACTTGATTGAATGTCACATATTCTCCTGATTTTCCACACAACAAAAACTGGTTGAGCAATGAATAGGGCTTTCCTGTCGTATGGCTAATGGCACCACTTACTAAATCCCAAGGTCTGTGCCAAGGGACAATCCCTTTGTTGAGTTGTTCAAGGATGTTGTTGGTTACCATTGTGTAGATGTTGCTTTGCATGGCATAATTGTTTTATACGATGCAAAAATACACCGGCAAATTCCCCTTGTTTTATAGGATGCTTATAGTATCACCATCTTTATCCTGTTGCAAGTTCCCAAACAAAATCACGCCAAGTTCCCAAGCAAAATCACGCCAAGTTCCCAAATGAAAATACGCCAAGTTCCCAAATAGAGGAAGAAAAACTTGTTTAATTGACTAATATATAGTATTTTTGCGGCGTATTTCAAAAACGACTATTATGGACACTTACAAACCGCGAATTGCCGACCAGATGTTGGCGGCCAGATTAAGAAGAAAAGGAGCTGTTTTAATAGAAGGCCCAAAATGGTGCGGGAAGACGACTACAGCTGAGCAAAAGGCCGCAAGCGTCTTGTATATGGCCGACCCTATGCGCAAGGAACAGAATATCCAAGCCGCCAAAATCAATGTCAAGCAACTCCTCACGGGCGATACACCTCGGCTTATCGATGAGTGGCAGATTGCGCCTTCGTTGTGGGATAGCGTAAGGTTTGAAGTGGATCACCGTAAAGGATACGGGCATTTCATACTCACTGGGAGCACAGTGCCGCCCAAAGCCGAAGAGATATTTCATTCCGGCGCAGGGCGTTTCGCCAAACTGAAGATGCGTACGATGTCGCTCTATGAATCCGGGGAATCAACTGGTGCCGTCAGTTTGTCGGATTTGTTTAATGGCAAATGGGAACCTGTTGTCGGCAACAGCCCAATTGACATCAACCGTTTGGCGTTTTTGATATGCCGAGGAGGATGGCCGGGCGCATTGGATTTGGAAGAGACTGATGCCATAGGCCAAGCCTACGATTACTATGATGTGGTGTGCGACAGCGACATATCGCGTGTCGACGATGTGCAGCGCGACCCGCAAAGGGTCAGGCTGCTCATGCGCTCCTATGCACGGCACCAAGGTACCATGGCCACTATCGGCACTATACTGGCCGACATGAAAGCCAATGAAGCAAGCAGCTTGTCGGACAACACGGTTTACGATTACATCAAGGCATTAAAGAAAATCTTTGTGATTGAGGATATGCCTGCCTGGAACCCCAACCTCAGAAGTAAGACGGCCATCCGCACCAGCGACAACCACTATTTTATAGACCCTAGCATTGCCACATCCGCATTGGGAGCAAGCCCTAACGACCTCTTGAACGACTTGAAGACCATGGGGCTGATGTTTGAGACGATGGCCATCCGCGACCTGAGAGTATATGCCGATGCTTTAGATGGCCAGGTGTATCATTATCGCGACAAGAACGGCTTAGAGTGCGATGCCGTCATTCACCTCAGAAACGGTTCCTATGGGCTTATTGAAATCAAGCTTGGTGGCGATGACCTGATTGAAGAAGGGGCAAAGTCGCTCGCAGATTTGTCGGCAGACATAGACACCTCTCGAATGAAATCCCCGTCGTTTATGATGGTGCTGACCGGTGTAGGAGATTTCCCTTACCAAAGGGATGACGGCGTTCTTGTAGTGCCCATCGGATGCTTAAAAGCATAAGCGCGTTGGCACTATTTCACTACCTCTGTAATATACTTTGCATCCACAAACTCCGTAAGCCAAACGCCATTCCTGCTGAGGAAAAACTTGTTGCCGTCCTCGCTCATCCGTTTGGCATCGATAGCCATGACGAGCGGCTCTCCATGCCGCTGGCCAACTTTCGTGGCCATCTCAACGGTTGGGGAGAGGTGGACATAAAGCCGCTTGCCTTTCAATATGCCCTGCTTCATAATGGAGTCTGCAAACTTCTTGGCCGTGCCATGATACAAAACAACTGGAGGAATGGCCTCTTCCAGCTCCACATCCACTTGAATGCTGTGGCCTTGTCTGGCACGGATGCGCGTCATGTCCTCTGAGAACTCATATCGCTGCTTGTTGTTGGTGGCCTCGATTTCGCGCAGCTCTTCCATGGTGAAACCATGATTAGCCACCAAGTCGCTCACCTCGCGCCAACCATGCTCGTCAAAGGCATAAGAGGTATCGTGTCGGAGAAGATAGGAGAGCTTTTTGCCGCGTTGGATGAGATGGACGGCGTGGGTATCCATTCCTTTGTGGTTTTATTATTATTTCGATTACAAAAGTAAACAATCTTTGCTTGTGTTTTAATAGATTGGCAAAAATTCATTACATTTTCTCATTAAAGACATCCATTTGTGATTCTATACCATCATAGCATCCCTCTAGCGAAATTGGATCACATAAAATATTATTTCTTGTATAATTTAGATGTCTTTTCTTCGAATAAAATGGATTATCCTTTATAGGCTTTTTGCCCTATGCTATGCTCTTTGCATGCCTCCAGTCTACAATAATATGGCGTGCATTCATCACCTGACTTCGTCATTGGGACACCCAAAAATCTTCGTCCAAGAGTTAGTCCTGGGTTTATGGCGTTTCATGTACTAAGACCAAATTGGTGTAATACTATTTTTCGAAATTCTAAAACTACTTGTCTTGCCATGCATATCACTTCCTCCAGTATAGATACACTGTTTCTCAATACAATAGCCTTTGATATAATCAGATAACTCGCTGCTGTTATCTGGATGATAACATTCAAACCCGTCAATGCCAACCGCCAACAATTGATCAAACAATTTCAAGGGTTCTATTTTGGAATAATTGACTCGTCCAGGATGTGCTAAAATCACTATCCCTCCCGAATTATGAATTAAATCTATGCATTCATTTAATTGCAACGATGGTATGTACTGATACAACGGCTTGCCTTCTTGAAAATAATCATTTTGTATGTCTACAAAAGACTTATTGGGATTTTTCTTTGCTAGGAATTTACATATGTGAGCAAAATCATTTAATTTGCAAACATATTCCACCTCCTCATCTGTTATCAGATTCATTTCAAGCAGTTTTCTAATTAATAATACTCTCGAACGCATTCTTAACAACTGAATTGATTTTAGAGTACTTATTAATTGGGGATTTCTCTGATCAAAACCATAACACAGACATTGAATGGAAGGGATGTATTCCACATCAACTTCAACACCAGAGATTATTTTAATGTCGTCTCTTTTAGGAATATAGTTGTATGCATCAATGGTATTATGATCTGTTATTGAAATACACTCAATATTATTCTGTTTTGCATATTTGATAATATCATTGGGGCTTAATTCTCCATCCGAGTATTTAGAATGGATATGTAAATCAACATATTTCATTCGGCGCTTTTCCATTTTTGATAAAACTCTTTTATTGATTGATATCTTTGAGACTGTCCTTTTTGGGTTGCTTTCTCAACTACATCATGTTTTAATTTTGACAATTGCCACGTATTAGAACAATCACACATGATTTCCGCAATAAATTTCCCCAGATGGTAAACATCTGTAACCTCATAAAGCAACCCATTAACACTTATTTCTTCGGGTGCTAAAAAACGAGAAGGTCCCCATTGCTCCCCATTCTCATTCCTAGTGTTATGGGGAGTAAAGAAATCTATATCGCAAAAATAAAAGTCGTCATTAAGGAAATCATACAAGACGCTTCCTTCGTAAAAGTCTGTAGCAACGTAACCTGCTCTATTTACTATGTCATAAAATTCAAATAAAGATTCAACCATTTTGATTTTTTTTTCAATAGACAATCCAAGGAATCTGTTCAATGGAGATATCAATTTATTTCTTTCATAATAATCATAATTCCAATGGTCAAACAGGCAATCTCCTTTCACATATGGAAACACAAGGCCCACATGCCCTTCTTTTTCCCAAAAGTCAATTGGGGCTATCAGTTTGTCGAATACTATTTCCGAATAAATCCCATATGCCCTTTTAAGATTTAAGATAGCGTGTTCTTTATCAATTTTAGAATTTACAGTTTGGTAGCCAGCTATTTTTACAAATAATAGTTCATCCGATTGTCTTACGACAAAAGATAGATTGCCAGAATCATTTTGATCAAAAACAGAAATGATTTGTCCCAAACTTCGGATCAAATCTGTTTTTGTATCTTCTGCTAATTCAAATTCAACTCCGTCTATACAATATCTATATCGTTCCTTCATAGGTCAATTACTTCTCTAAAACAAATCCATCTATATGGATTATCTTCATATTGTTTTTCAATGGCTAAACGTTTTCTACAGAATGTGACTCCGGATGGATTTATTTTGGCAAAATAACCATTTTTTTTCATTTCTGACTCCATGTTTGCCAATCTCTTTTTCATTTCTTCTTCGCTAATATGTCCTGGCATTCTATCTGCTATCGTATTATGCCTTGACGAGAAACAAAACACGCGTATCCAATCCAATTGCGTTTTTTTTAATAATTGAATAGTATCATTGTATTCTTCATAAGTTTCTGAAGGGAAGCCTATTATGACATGAGTTCCTAATATTATTCCTGGATCGCTCTTTTTTATCTCGACCAATCGATTCGCTACTTGCGATATATCCCAACGTCTACGCATAGCTTGCAATATCCGTCGATTCCCTGACTGAAATGGGATAAGCAAATAACCAATGTTTCCATTTTTTACGCAATTATTAATTGGATCAAAATTCTTCAGAAAATAATATGGATGAAGCATATCGATATTTAGTAAATGCTTTTTAGGTATTGGGGGAAGTGAATTGAGAAGCTCCCCTATTGAAAGACCAATATCAATTCCGTATGCACCAATATTATCGCCATCAAAGATAACTCTATCAGGATTGTTCTCCACTATTTTTTTAAATAAATGGATGCAATCATCCAATGGTACACTCTTAACATTTCCAATAGCTTTTCTTGTAGCGCAATATGAGCATCCTTCGCTACAGCCTCGGCAAATAGTAAAATAGCATAAGTTTTCTTCATTACTTTTTGTTGGTATTGGTATTGTATCATACGGGATTTCGCTATGAAAAACACTATCCAACATGTTCATTTTGTTGATGGGTATATTGATAGTGCCTTGGGGTAAGGTGGTAAAATCGGTAGTTACGACACACCCCACTACGATGATGGTAGAAGTATTGCAGATTAGTTCATTAATTGTTTGCGCGGCTTCTTGAACCTTATCGTTAGTTACGCCGCAAGTACTAACAATAATAAAATCTGCATTTTGGGCATTTTCTGCCAAAGAATAACCATTAATAGAAAGATAGTTCTTAATTCTATGCGCATCAATTTTTCTGCGTAAGCAATCTGAAGCATCAACAATAAAATAACTTTTCATCAATTGTTATTATTTGATTTGTAAATTATGCCTAAAAAATCTTTTATATGCATTACCATATAGAATCTTCTTGTACGCCTTCAATTTAGCGAGGTGATTGTTCTTCATCTTATTCAACATTAAAGTTGTTAGTTCATCAGCTAGTGGGATATTAAAATCTGTTTTACCTAATTCAATTATTCCAAGGAACCAATCTGATACAGCTTCGTTAATATGGCCAATGTCACAAGCTATTGTTGCATTTATATCATTGAATATTTGTTCCATTTCAGAATCATAAAAATCGTGTTTTTTTAAGATTGTCATCAGCTGGGCACATTTCTTACGAAAGTGTACTACAAAATAGCTATTCTCCATCACACCTGAGCTTTCAATTTTTCCCTTTACTTGCATAAGATACTCTGCAACTATCCCAACTTTAGCATCAACATAGCGGTAACACAAACAATCTTCTACACCATCGTCCTTGTAAAAAAGGCCATCGTTTTTTATTTTATTGTAAAGAGGTGTTCCGCGAAACACATATAAAAATGTGAGAACATATTGTAAATATGCTAATCCAAATTCCCTAAGATTTTTAATGTTTTGTTCCAAGTCATTAAATGTGGAATAAGGATTAAAATTAATAAAACCAATATCCACGGGGATATCATGCCGACTTAAAGTCTTCAATGCCATCTTGTTTTGTAGGACATTGGCAGTTTTTCGATATAACCGCAATGAATTATCGCAAAAACCTTCTATTCCTAAAAACACATACGAAAAACCTGCATGTTTTATGAATTCTATATCTTCATCCTTCATTTTTGCAAAAGTCTCAGCCCTCATATTTGCCCCAAAAGCAATTTTCAAATCATTACCAATAATGGCTTCAGCAATTGCGAAAAGTCTATCTCCATATGGGTACGGATCCTCCAAACTATTATCAATAAATTCAAATTGGCGCACTCCATGTTTATCTATTAAATAAAATATTTCCTCTATAATGTTTTTGACAGACCGTCCTCTCCAATTATGACCTTGTTGGGTGTGCCAAAAATCATGACTACAACAAAAAGCGCAATTCCTTGTGCAGCCACGAGATGTAGACACCCACACCTCTGTGGGGTCATATTGAGTAACTATATCACGAGCGGCAAACGGCAAACTATCAAGTTCGGATATTAATTCCGTTCTTTTTGTGAAAATAACCGATCCGTCCGAACGGTATGCCAAATTACTAACATTATCCAAGCTGCCATTTGTTGAAATGCAATTAGCAAGTTCAAGCATAGGGATTTCTCCTTCACCGACAATAACTGCATCTGCATCTTCAATATCATTGAGAACCTCTTTTGAATAATAAGTAGCAACATAGCCCCCTAAAACAATAAAAGATTCTTTCAGATTTTTTTTCAACAATTTACATAGTTTTTTTACCGAGTTATATGTGTCTGTATATACTGAAAAACCAATTAATGCCGGATTGATTTTTTTTATTTTTTCTATATCTAGTTTTTCATGCAATACCAATTCAATCCTGGTATCATATTCATGCTTTCTAAGATACGACGTAATAGAATTAATACCTGGTTCCTCAAAAGCTTCTGCTTGTCCGTACATACCTGTACTGATTAAGACCACTTTATTTCTCATACTTAATGGTGAATCAATGAGGTTGTGTTTCAATAAACTCAATTATCTTATTGATATTTTTAAAATGCTCTTCTTGGAAAGCATCAACACCAAATTCGACACCAAATTCTTCTTCTATGTATACAATTAGTTGGATGTATTGAAGAGAAGAAAGGCCAATTTTTCCTAAATCGTCATTGTTTGAAAAATATGTATATAAATCAACGTCAGTACTACATATTTTCTTGATGATTTCAATGATTTTTTCTTTGATATTGTCCATATATATTAAGGTATAAATAATTTACCTGGTTAATCTCAAAATGTCTTGAATTAATGAATATCGACTAGCATAATTCGAAAAATCAAAGCCGCTAAAATAAGATACAAAAGACGGATCATAATAATTTGACATGTCTTCAGTCAAATAAACCTGTTGAGTTTTGATGATTTCTTCCAAATTCAATAAAAAGAGTGCTTTGTTGTTCAACATCTCAATAAAAAAACTTTCAGGAATAATTTCATCCTCTATGTTAGACATATCAACCCCTGACATATATAAAATCTCTTTTAATTCGATGAGAACATTGGCGGACAATTTGACATTTTCAAATGAATTTCTTGCCACAAAATTTGTTAGAATGGAGAGCGTTTTTGCGCTGAACAAAACAGGATTTACCATAACAATTTTATCTATTAGAGGATTTGTAATATATTTCAATAATAGATTAGCTCCTATTCCACGCCCAATTGCAATAATATGTTTAATATTTTCTCGTTCTAAAAATTGTATTATAGTATTGATATTTGACAAGAACATATCAAAAGATACGGTGGCCAATTCTGAATATGAGTCCCCGGTTCCTTCAAAATCAAACGAGAAACAACCAAGCGGAGTGGCCCTAGTCTCTTCAATGAATTCCTGACAGAAATAATTCAAATCACATTGTGGTTCAAATAGGCCTTGGATCAACAAATAACAAGTATCAGAATAAGTCTTTGCCAAATGAAAATTAGCCAATATATAACCATTCTCTCCCTTTATCCAAATCTGCTGCATAACATCACTCAGTTTTTTGCCATTTGTAGAAGTTCATAACGTTATTGTGGATAATGGCCACAATTGTTTTGCAAAATTACGATTTTTTACCAAACTTCAGAATGTTTTTTGTAAACAGCTCTGGTTCATGGTGTATCCATTTTCTGCAAGCGTTTAGTGGCGTTTTGACTTTCAGTTCTTTCACAAGGATGCCATGTAAACATCCCCTTTTTAGGACTGTTCTAAATTGGATTTGCAAAAATCATGTGGTTTTTCCAGATAATTCAATTTGTATTCTCTTAGGGATGGCCACAATTGAACGTCCGCTACAATGCAAACCAAATACTTAAGCCAACATAACGTCATGTACTAAGTTGAGCTTTATAAATAATAATAAACCTCCTTAGTAGAAATAGTTCTTTCATTAGTGGTACCAGAAAAGATTCTCTCAAATTTCTGCAATGACATATTCCCTTTTAAATAATCTGACAAACAAGTAAATTTCTGATTATAATGAGGGTATTTTTGGTTTAAAATGAGAGTGCTTTCTTCAAATAATTTGAAGTATTCATCCTTCGTTTTTGAATGCGGGACATGAAAATTCACGGCATTATTTACATTAATGAATTCAATATTTTTTTCTACTAACCGCACTCCTAAATCAAAATGTTCAAACCCCCATCTGATAAATTGAGGATCAAATCCACCCGTTTCGTCAAACAAAGATTTACTAATACACATATTACCCGCCATTAAAGAAGCCCATCTAATTGATGAAAGAGAATGATCATTGTCATAAATATTAAGAATCTTATGGTAATACTGATTATCGCGAGAGAAAGAGGTCATGATATTATAATCATCCATATCATCATTCAAAGCATAACACTCCTTGACATGGCCAACAAAAACATTTCTGCAATCAGAACATTTCTGTATTGCTTCCATATAAGAGTAAACAAAGGAATAGCACGGCATTCTATCGGCATCACAAAAGATGAGAAAATCTCCTTTAGCAATTTTTGCGCCAAAATTTCGTGCGGCACCACTTCCGGAATGAGGAATATTAAACAATTGTAAATTACTTGGCAGATTGGCACAATGTTTCAGATGTTCACTAAAAGAATAGTTTGGAGTCCCGTCATTGACAACTATGACTTCATAGTTGTCTTTTTCTACATCTTGTTTAGAAAAGAGATTGAGTGTCTTTGCCAATTGTTCGGACTGATTATAAAATGGAATAATTACTGAAAAAAAACGATCCATATTAATGCTATTTTAACAAATACAATAGTTCTTCTTTTTTCACCTTTCCAGAAAATGTCCTTGGAATTTCATCAACAAAAACAATAACCTTTGGACATTCGTATGAATATAAATATTGTAAACAATGGTTGATAATTTTTGATTTCAAATCGCTACTCTTCTGCCCATTGTATCTAACAAAAGATGCGACTATTTCACCAAACATTTTGTCTTTAACTCCAACAGTATGAGCATCTACTACATTGGGAAATTGTTTAATAATATTTGTTACGGTTAAAGGGCTAACCTTATTGGAGGCCGTAACAATAATATCGTCTAATCTCCCCAGTACCATCAAATTATTGTTTTCATCTAAGTGGCCAATATCACCCGTGTGAAGCCAACCGTCAATGAATCGACTCTCGGTGTTTTTTTTGTCATTATAATAGCCCAACATATTTCCAGGAGAATGGACAAGAATTTCTTCGTTATCAGCAGCTATTTTTATTTCAACATTTTTTATTGGTTTGCCAACAGAATACGAATCATTGTACTGAAATGGAGTCTGTGCGCAAATTCTTGAGCATGCCTCTGTTAACCCATATACATTAATCAAACTAACCGTCGGTAATAAACGTCCAATATCATCTCGAACAGATTTTGGCAATACCGCCCCACTCGAAATCATAAGTCTAATTGACTTATATGAGTCAACAAAACGTTTTTGTTGACAGAGCATTTCCAAGATCCAAGGATTAACGCCCATTATGGTTGGGGCATGTTTTCGTATTTTTTTTCTTAACAAAGAAAACGGCTCTCGCGGATTATACATGCAAATACTTGATCCGCTTGCCAACGCAATAAAGATCTCTGAGATTAGACTTGAACAATGGACATAATCTTTAACAATAAAAAAACAATCATCTGTATTGATATTCATATAATCCATTACTGATTTCACAATAGATGCAATTGCATTTTCTGATAATTCTACCAATTTATTGCTACCACTACTCCCCGAAGTCAACAACATCATGGAAGTGCCAAGATTGTCAAAATTCTTTTCTACATCATTTTTATCAATAACAATCTCTCCAAATTTATTGGTTGATATTATTCCAGAGGCATCCGATTGCTTAATCATATCATTGAGCATTGTGCTGGGCATAGATATACTTACAGGAATCGCAACCAAATCACATTTAAGGATAGCCAATAGTGCAGCTATTGCAAGCATTCTGTTTTCGATATGCACAATGATGTTGGCTTTTTTATTAAAGCCAACATTCTTCAATCTTTGTTCTATGAAACCAATTTCTTTAGCAAATTCTTCATAGGTATATGTTCCATATTCATCATAAAATGCAATTTTATTTGCCCAGCCTGAATATAGTAATAATTTCAGCAAACTATTATTTCCCATTTAAAATACGCTTTACATTAGTAATCAGTTCATCCTGTTTGTTATTACCCCACATATTTCTGCCCAAAACTACACCAGCACCTCCTAATTCTATGAAATGACTAATTTTTTCATATAGTTCTTTTTCTGGAATTTGAGTACCACCCGCTATTACTAGCGGCGCACTAACAGCATCTAAACATTCTCTAATTACCACAATGTCATCAGGCAGCCCGATTTTAATGATATCAGCCCCTAATTCTTCCGCGATAGAGCATGCATGTGCATATGCCGAATTCCCCATTTTGTCAAGTTGCTCTGGTCGAACATATGTTGTTATAAGATGTGGGATTCCTAACGAATGCGATTTTTCTGATATTTGACTGCAATCATATGTATTTTGCAGATCTCCATCAGAACCGAATTTAAATTCTGAACAAATAATATCTGCCCCACACGAGATTGAATATTCAACAGTATTATAAACAACATGATCTACCCCTCTATCAAGTTTTCCAGTTAAATACATCATTAGTGTAACATCATCTAAGGAGATATCCGCTAATTGCTTAGCCATACTGGGGCGAATGATCAATCCATCAATATGATTTTTGGCCACAGTTCTACCTATTTGGCAAATATTTAAGCCGACTTGGGGGCCAATAGTTGTCCGATGATCGGCAGCAACAATAAATATTTTATTGTGCTTGAAGAGCTTATTCATTCTGATTTGAACGCCAATGTTATATTCCATTTATTTACTTATTTATTTTAAAAGACTACAATATTTGATATATTATCAGAAGAACTAAATTTGGCTATGATATTATTAAAATTTGTCCAATGTATTATGTTTGTAATTAGAGGCGCTATATTAACCGCCCCTTTCTCTAAATATCCAATTGCTTCCTCAAAACACTCATTGTCAAAATGATAACAACCAGCAATGTCAATGTTGTTATAATGAATCCAGTTCAAATCTAGAGGAATTGAAGTGCCAATACGATAACCAGCGAATAGAATAATTTCACAATTTACAAAACCAAGAGTAAACAATAATTGCGAAGAGGTTGCTGAACCTGCTGAATCTATTATTGCAACAGCATTGTTATCAATGAACGGTTCGAGTTTTGCACGCAACGAACTGTGGTCATCCGTATAACGAATTGGGATTCCTCCAAATTCTGAAATCAGATGTTTTCTACAACTATGGTTATATATACAACAAACCGTTTCAATTCCGAATAGTTTTGCTACTTGTATTTGTATTAAAGCCATCAACCCACAACCAATAATGATAAGTTTTTTTGATTTACTGATTTTTTTTATTGATTGTATCGCACACGCTATCAGTTCACAATATACTGCAGAATAATAATCCACAGCAGGAGGTATTATAAAGACACCCTTTTCTATTGCACCACTTATTTCAACAATTTGCGACATAGCGCCAGGGTATATGGAGAGTTCGCTATTGTTATTTGTTGCATGAGGATTCACAACCACTCTTGATCCTTGGGGAATCCCTGCCGTATCATTTAGTGTATCTCCTACCAACAATGACCCCATGACACAAGGTGGTTTGATTTTGGGATGTCCTACTGTAATGGCTCTATGCAATGCCTTTCCAAACATTGCAGCTTTAACTTTAACCAATAAATTCTGATTATCAGCACAAAAATACAAATTCTTAAATGAAGGCCAAATATCAGAAGATTCCCAAAATAATGCAGCAGTTGAAATATATTTCTTCATAGTTTTGTTACCCATTTATAATTATCATCAGAATTGCAATAAAACCTATGATCACGACTATCCAATGCCCATAGGTAATAAAACTTAGCCCCCCCAGCAGAAACGACAGCATGGTATCCTTCGGTTACAGAAATAGAATCGCCATTTCTTAGTATCGTTGTTTTTTCCCATCCATCTCCATATTGTAAAAAAATGGCAAATGTATTTGTTGGCAATAATTCAACATAATAAACTTCATTATTCATACTTTCTTTAGTCCCATTGTCCGTATCATGCTTATGCGGTGGATAGCCCGACCAGACCCCATCCGTGTGAATCGTTTCCCCAATGATAAGAGAATTAACTTTATGCTTTGACGTAATAATGTCATAAACGCTACGTTTCCACTCCCTTGAGCCTCGAACTTCACATTTAACATCATCATGTCTAACAATAAAAGGTTCGTACTTATGTTCTCCGTATGTGGAGACAGCTGCAAATTTCAAAGAATCACTTCGAGGGATTATCTTATAAGCTGTATTAGTGGGGATATAAACAGAATCTGATGGGTTATCAAAGACGCAGAATCTAGCACCAATACCTTTCCATAGATACTCGCCATCATTGATAATCACATCACATTTACCAGTCAACAATACTATTACAGTCTCATTGACACCAGTATTACATTCATATGCACGCTTCTCGTCTAATAGCACAATTCTTAAATCAACCATTTTCTATTTCATATATCTCATTATACACAGCAATATATTTTTCAACAGTGAGATCAATATCATATTTTTTCAATCTCTCATGAAGATTCTGTCCTATTGCGAATAGCATTTCTTTATTGTCAATTATTTTGGCAAAAGACGCTTTAAAACTGGCGTAATTTCCAAGTTCGAAATAAAAAGAATCTTCTCCACCAATTTCTCTATGTGGAGGAATGTCTGATAACATCAACGATATACTATAATTCATCGCTTCCAATATCGATATTGGGAAGCCTTCGTATTTACTGGCTGACAATAGGACATCCATTTTTTCAAAAACTTCCCCAACCAATTCACGATTCCAAACTGCGCCAAGCCAAGAAATATCATTTTCCAGTCCTAATTGACGGGCTAATAAAAACAATTCCGACATACAGGGGCCATCACCAATAAAGGTCAAATGCCAATTTTGTATTCCTTCATTTTTTAATCTAGCAAAGTTCTCAATAATTTCACGGTGGTTTTTATGTGGATACATACTACACAAAACAACAAATTGCACCTTCTCGCCTATAACATGATTTTTCTTTCTGCATTCATTTTTTATGCCATTCTTAATGACCACGATATTTTTATCAACCAATCCGACATCTTTACAACAAAATTCTTTTACTGAGTCAGAAACTGCAACTATTCTAGGTAAATTATGATTAAAAAGGTAATCAACACAATTCAGAATTCTATTTCTTTTATGGCGATACACACTATGATATGTAACCAATACCATTCTATTCAACAATTGCATTCGTATAAATGGGTGAATTTTTCCATCTCCAAAATGGATGTGAACTAATGTGTTTTTAGTGACTTGCCTTATAATTCTAGCCTTAGAGAAGAAGTTACCATCCAAAAAAATGATATTCACATTTGAATCAAGTTCTGTTATAAGAGAATTTCTCTTTCCTCTAGAAATGATTACTATTTGAACTTGCCACCCTAACTCAACTAGTCCATTTGCCAAAGATATAACAACTCTTTCCAAACCTCCAATGGTAAAATATCTAACTAATAGGGTGATTTTCAATACTTCACCAATCTTCGCAGTGACCGCATTTTTTTTCATATAATCTCTTAATTAGATTTGAGTAACAATTTAATCCGTTGATTTTGATATTATGATTTTTGCTATCAAGCGGGTCATTCAAAGCATCAAATATAAGTCTGTTCAGTTTTCCATCATACGTTTCTAGAAGCGAACACATCCTAACAATATTTCTTTTTGCCAATTCGGAGGAATGGACATATTGTTCAATTTCTCGCACCTGTCTTGGTATTACAATGGCATTACAAGATGTTGTAATTATTTCACCAAGCATGCTTGAACCAGCCGCTCCAATAAACAAATCAGATGCCGTCATCCAATGTTGCATATTTGACACATATTCAATCACTTTTATTTTTTTATCGTTTTTTTGCACTTCATTTAAGACTTTTTTACTTTCACATTCTAAATATGGTCCAGTAATAAAAAAACACTCATCAAAACAATTACGATTTGTATTTAAAGCATCATATATTTTCCTCCAAATATCAATTGCACCTTGACCGCCTGCCATACTAGCAACAATAATCCTTCGTCCCATCTCTAAACCAAGTTCACTCCTGCACTTTTCTTTGTTCTTATCGAAACAAGTACTAAGATATCCTACATAATGCAATTTGTCTTTTATAGATGAAGGGATATCATAATTTTCTTCTAACGAAAAAATATCGGGGTCAATATGAACTATAATATCATCGTAGTTATCCTCAAGCAACTTCAAAGCATCACCTCTAAAATACTCTCTTTCTGTCTTTTCTTTGTCAAATAGCACCCCCCTTAAAGTTAATATCTTAAGAGACGTGTTGGAAAGAGATAATGATGGCATTAATTCTTCAAATAGCCCATTTGGGACATGGTTAACCATTAAAACATTAGGAGTATATACCTTTAGATACTCATATATGAGTTTGCTTCTTAATTTGAATAGCGATTCAACTCCAAGACCTTGATTTCCAATATAATCCCAGCCTTGTTTTCTATCATAGTTTGAAAAACTCGGAAGCTTAAAAATATCAACCTTAGCAGGAATCATATCCAAGCCTTTGTATGCTCCAGTGATTCCCGCAAAATATGTATTGGATAAGTCTTTGACTAATGATTGCAGTATTTTTGCATTTTCAGCTGTATGGCCTAAACTTCTTCCATTATGCCAGTACATTGCAATTCTCATAATGATTACTCCAATAATAAATCAAGATTCTATTAAATTAATCAGGTCGCTATTCGAGCAATTATCATCGATACAGTATCTTTTTAAATGAAAACGATTGTCCCAAGATGTTTCAGCTCCCAAATCTGTAGCGAAACCATATTCGTAGTAATTTTTTACGATGTTAATAACTTGATCGTTAACAGACCCGAACGGATAAGCGATTCCTTTGGGTATAATCCCACAATACTTTCTGATGGCCTGATAATCCTCTTCTATTTCAGAAATACAATCTTCCTTTGATAAATGAGTAAGTTTTAAATGGTTATAAGAATGCGCTAAGACAGCATTACCATGGTCAATCCATTTCTTTATCATTTCAATATCGGCAAAATCTTTATCATAATGTATGTCAATATTTTTTCTCGTATCTGGAAGAAGATAACTACCGCAAATAGACATAGCAGCTGGAATGTCGAACTGTGCTAGGATTGGTAATGCTGTAGAAATCGTATTCAGGTAACCATCATCGAATGTAATTAGTATTTCTTTTGATGAACTTGGAAGAATGCCTTTTAATTTTTGTTCGGCATTCTCAAGAGATATAAATACCCACCCATTACTTTGTAGGAATTCTAACTGTTTAATAAAATGCTCAATACTAACGAACATTTTCTCGCCTTTAGTCCCAATGCTTGGGGAAGGGGTTCCAATCAAGTGATATACAATGGTTTTAAACATATGCTATAACAAATCACAATACTTAAAAAAGAAAGTTTAGAGTCCGTTGTTATTCTGTTTACGATATTTACGCAAATCCCTGGATCTTTTTTTTGATTTTTGCCATTTATCTAACATAAACTGCTCTTTATTTTCATCATATTCATTTTCGTGTAGTAGTTTCAAATATTCTTCAAATTGTGCTTTTTCTATTACTCCGTCATCAATTGCTTGTTTGATAGCACAACCATCTTCATGAGTATGAGTACAGTTATTGTATTTACAATTACGTGATAATCGTTCAATTAAATCGTACACTGTATTTAATCCTTCTTGTGCATTTACCAACCCAATTTCTCTAATTCCAGGAGTATCAATTAATAGCCCACCTTTTGGCAATTTAACAATTTGACGATGAACAGTTGTATGACGTCCTTTGTCATCATAATCTCTAATAGAGGCAACTCTCATTATTTCTTCATCGCTTATGGCATTAACAAGAGAAGATTTCCCAACACCAGATGATCCAAGAAGAATCACCGTCTCTGTACCTTTAAAGTAATCATTCAAATTAGTTAGTCCATTCCTAGTTAAAGACGATACAACAGAGACAGGGATATTTTGAAACCTTTGCTTGCATAAATCTACTTTTGCCATGGCTTCTTCTTCTGTGCAAAGGTCAGATTTAGTTAATACGATTCCTATTCTCGCATTACTCTCACTAGACATTACCATATACCGAATCAACCTGGCAATGTTGAAATCTCTATTTAATGATGTGCAAAGCAAAATTGTATCAAAATTTGATGCCATAATCTGAACTCCTTCTTTACTCCACGGATCCTTTCTGTAAAATACAGAGACCCTAGGCAGAAGATCTTGTATTATAGCAATGTCGCTATTTTCGTCATTTATATAAACATAATCACCAACAACAGGATACCCTCCCTTTTCTTGTAATAAATACAAATAATTCCCTGATAACTCTGCCGTTACAACGCCTTTATCACTAACAATACTATAACGCCCTTTGTGTTGTGCTATTATTCTAGCAATAACCCTGTCTCCATCAATCTCATACTTGCCTAATTTGCAATAATACGTTTGAAATCCATAATCAGCTAAGGTTCCCATTTTTTTTGAATATTACGTTCACTATTACACTATAACAAAAACCGTTAGAAACGGAATTGCAAAATTAGTATATTATTCAATTCCACGCCCTCGTTTTTTGAAAAAAATAAAATAATGTATATGGCAACAAATCAATAAATTATGTTTTATAACTGATTCGGTTAAAGGTTAACGACTCAACTTTTTTAGACTGTTTTGAAATCAAAGTAAAGGTTGTTGTCATATTGTAAACATTGTGGCCTCCCCCAAACCTCAACTGCGGATAGCGCATTCTTTTCAGCCTATCTTATGCAACAATTATTACAAGCCGTCAACTGTAGCCCCCCAAAAAAAATAAGGTTGTTTATAGATTCTACATATCAATAATATGCCATTACTTATTCTTAATGGCTATTTGACTTAATATACTTTCCATTTTTTACTACAGCTATTAGATTGTAATCATCATCTAACTCTAATAAATCCGCGATATATCCGGGGGCTATCAAGCCTATTGAATTATTGATGCTCATAATTTTAGCTGGAGTATAGGTAAACATCTTTATGATTTCCAACAAGGGGATTTTAGTATTACGAATCATTTTTTGAAACATCTCTAAAAGTGATGTCACACTTCCTGCGAGAGAACTACCATTGAGCAATTTTGCAACTCCATCATCTATAATGACCGGTATTCCACTCTGCCTATTGCCAAGAACGCTTGACTTGTGTTTTGTCCCTGTTGCTCTCATGGCATCAGAAACAATGGCAATATTATCACTACCTTTCAATTGATACACTATATTTACGAATGGATATGGCAAATGTATTCCATCACAAATGATTTCAACAGAAACATGATTGTTAAGTAGTGCAGATTCAACAGCACCAGCATTTCTTAAACCATTCACATATACTAAACTATTCATGCCTGAATACAAATGTGTCATATGATGATATCCATTGTTAAATGCTTCGCACATTTCATTGTAGAGCAGTGAGGTATGGCCTGCGCTAACTAAAACATTATTCTCACATAAATAATGTACAAGATCATAATTAATATCCATTTCGGGAGCAATTGTCCAACGTTTAATAAAAGGATATTTTTGTATGATTTTTTTTACAAATCCCATATCAGGAGTAGTACAGAATTTTTTTTCTTGCGCTCCAGCATTTGTAATAGACAGATAAGGTCCTTCCAAATGGACTCCTCGCAACATACATCCATATAAACTATTGGATTTCAAGTACATATCATAGGTGTCAAGAAAATCAATCAGCAATTCATTACTACAAGACATCGATGTTGGGAAAATGGTTGTTGTCCCTCTTTTTAAATAAAAAGACAATATATTATTGAAGTCATTAATAGAACAGTCCATAAATGAAGAACCGTGTCCACCATGACAATGAATATCAACGAACCCTGGAATTAGTAGATGATTGTTAACACTAATTTCCGTTATCTTGTCATCTGATCGGCCAAAATAATTAGAATCAAAATCAGTTATAATTCTGTCTATTTTCTCATCTTTTATCAGTAGAGATCCGGAAATAATTCTTGAATTTGTAGCAATTCTTGCATTGCTTAATTTATATGAACGGGTTGACATAATGCTTGTTTTCTTTATGACTTTTTGAGGATAAAATACCTATGATAGCAGCAGAAATACCATCGTTGCAATTCCCAAGTTTTCTCCAATTATCAAATACATTTTCATTATTATTAGAGAAAATATATTTTCGTAATTCACAATCAGAACCATAATGTTTGCCTGGATTCTTTGGAACGTGTACTACTTCTTTCTCCCCAGAATGAGTATCAATACAAATATCTATATAATTTTTCGTAGAAGATTCATTTGTTAATAGGTTACCATATTCTCCAATAATTGCAAGATTCCATGAATTGAATGGCGAGTAAAAATTTATAGAATATGATACAATTGTTCCATTACAATATGCTATTTGACTGCATAAAGTATCATTTATAGTAACATCTCTATAAATGCATTTATCACGTATATAACCATCAATATGCTCGTTATCGAAATACATTTGTTTTATTAAAGATGAACATGAAATTTCCATTCGGAATTGGCAGAGATTTAAACAATTTCTACAATTATATGCAATCTCTTGATTAGTAGTATAAAAAAGCTTATTGCCCATACTAGATATGTTATACGGTGTATCTTCTATCCACCAATTAAGCAAATCAAAATGATGACAGGATTTATGAACAAGCATTCCTCCTGATTTTTCATTATCACTATGCCATCTTCTAAAATACTCAACCCCATGTTGAATATCAATATGCCAATTATAATTGATAAATAATGGTTTGCCAATAATTCCGCTTTCCAAAATGTTTTTAATTTTCAAGTTCTGCGGCATAAATCTAGAATTCAGCAAAACTTTAATTCTTTCCTTTTTGGAACATGGTAATTTGTACAACCAGTCTGCTTGCTCGAGTGTTGTGCACAAAGGTTTTTCACACATAATAATCGCACTATTATGTTCTAGACACGACATAATAAGCGGAACATGCATATAATCTGGCGTCAATATGACAATAACATCAATGTTATCATTTGAAATGACTTGACTCAAATCATCATAAACAGGGATGGGATAAAGAGATAATGAACTGAGAAACCTAGCGCGTTGAACATTCACATCATAAATCCCAACTATACGAGAATCTTTGTATTCTTCAAACAGAAGAGGCTTGATAAACAACTCATAAGCTCTATTTCCAGCGCCTATTAAAACAAAATTCTTCACAACAATAAACCTTCTTTCTATATTTACGTGAGTTTAACAATCTAAATTATTACAAATGAATAATATAACGATATTCTTTTATTTTTGTAGCATAAAATCAAAACACAAATTGCTGTGTTATCCGCTGGCAAAATTACTGATATTTTTTATGGCAGATAAACTCTGCAGTTTTTTTTTAATGAAAGAGCTACAAAAAATTTATGGTAAGCATTTGGAAATCAAAAAAAAGAAAAATAACATGTGGATTTGTAAGTTCATACATTCAGTTTTTGTTTAACGGACTTTGCAAAGTATGAAGGCATAACAGGAAAAGAGTAATAAACTATGACTACTATAATAGATCAAACTAACGTCTCAATGGAGAACTACTCTCAAAATATTGGTCATGACATATTTTTAATAAAGGTTCGACTTGATTTGCAATGCCTATAAAGTCGAGAATCGGTGACGATGTCCAAACAGTTTTGGGAGACACTTTTGTCCTTCCTACCGTTGTTCAGGAGACGGATGGACTTGAGGCTCCCAAAAAATGTAGGCTTACAAAAGAAATCCTACGAACTCATTATAAAATTGTATGTTGATTCAAATACAAGAATCTCACTCTCTTTGCCAAAGAACAAATGACCCGCATTAGGCACTATAAAATAATCATCCATTTTTCGAATAAGTGATTCTCTGGTCCCTTTGGTGAATTTATCATCCCCCCCCCATACGCAAAACTTATGACAATCATTCTTTTCAAAATATGAAATAGAATTTTCATCAACTAATTCATTTAAGTAACGAATGTTTATTGGAAGACCATAATATTGATAGCTCAAAGTACCAGTTTTTTTATTCCTAAAAACAGCATTAGCCCTTCTTCCATTTTCTTTATGTGAATATGACGAATTACGGGTTCCAAATATTGGGTTCCATAGTATTAATGACTTTATTTTTTGGCACGCAGTTACCATAGACGCTATTTTTGCACCATCACTAAACCCTATTAAAGATATGGGCAAATTGCTATCGTTAAAGCAACCTTGAATAAATGAAATAACAGTGCATACATCATCAACACGTTCTTGAATGGAAACATTATTCATATCACCTTGACTATTCCCTTGACCCCTATAATCAAATCGGACTAAAGCAATTCCTCTTTTTTCTAAATATTCCCCAAGTTTGACCGCAATACGGTGAACATCGCTACGGCAACCATTAAAGCCATAACACATAACAACTACATTCTTCTGAATTCCATTTTCTGGTATATGAACAATACCACTAATGATTTCTTGTTTTCTAACTGTTTGAAAGGGAATTCTCATTTTATTATAAAGTTTGGTTATACCATTTGACAGTAAACGAAAGACCTTCTTCAAAAGAATAATGCGGATAATATCCCAAGAACTCTTTAGCTAGATCAATATTTGCAAAAGAATCTTTAACATCACCAGTTCTTTCTTCTGCATAACACGGTTCTTCTTTAATATCGTAAACTCTTGCTAATATCTGGTACAGATCGTGTATAGTTATTCTTGCGCCCGAAGCAATATTATAACTTTTTCCGACAGCATTTTTCCCTGCGGCACAAGCCAAGATATTGGCTTGCACCACATTATCCACATATGTAAAATCTCTACTCTGCAATCCATCTCCATTAATCTGAGGGATTTTCCCTTTTTTCATTTCCGAAATAAATTTAGGTATCACAGCCGCATATTCTCCGTTTGGATTTTGTTTTTTTCCAAACACATTAAAATAACGCAGTCCTATTGTTTCAATGCCATAAAATCGCGTATATGCCATTGCCCACTTTTCATTATTTTCTTTGGTTAGAGCGTATGGTGACAAAACCTGTCCTTCTTCTCCTTCGATTCTAGGGAGAGACGAACTGTTCCCATATACAGAACTTGAGGAAGCATATATGATTCTTTTAATATTCGAACATTTTGCGGCTTCGAGAACATTAACAAATCCATTTTCATTATTATCATAATATAAAAATGGTTCCTTCAACGAACGGGGAACACTCCCCAAAGCTGCTTCATGCAAAACAAAGTCAATATCAGTCATCACCTCTTTACATTCTGCAAAATTTCTAATGTCAGCACATACAAACTCAAAGTTTGGGTTGTTTACAAACTCTTTTATGTTTTCTTCATTCCCAGTAGATAAATTATCCATACATCTCACAAAAAAACCTTGTATTAATAAACGCTCAATAAGATTTGAGCCTATAAATCCAGCCCCCCCTGTAACAAGAAATCTTGTATTTTTATGTAATTGAAATATTTTCATATATGCCAAGATGAGTTAGATACAATTTAATTCAATAAAAACGAATGCCATAACGACTTTTTTGTGATTTGAAATATCAATCGTAATGTTATCCACGGCAAAATTACAGAATTTTTTTGTATGGCAGACGGCAGTTGCCAAATGTCGAAATCCACTTTGCACCTTCAGGGAAATCATAACCAAAGGGTTTATACGCCAGGACGCAATCCTCATTTGAAATAGGCGATGCCATTTGGAAAGCATAATGTTCCCATTCACTTTTTAACCTTTTGTCAGAAACTGTAAACAATTCGATTTTAATGTAATTCTCAATTGGTGATTGTTCCCTATGCTTATCAATAAAAGCGTTTAAGGAATCATTCGGTATTTGAGAGAAGTGATTACGTATTTCTTTACCCTCGACTTTTTGTGTTGTTGCTTTACCCGAATCAACAAGATACAAACTTATGAAAGAATTGGTTGACGAGAATCTTTTTGAATTATTGGCTTCCATGATATATTGTTTTATTTGGTTTTATTTGGTTTTCTTTGCTTTTCTTTACTTGTCGTCACTTTGTGTCCTGGTTCGCCAAATCAAAGAAGACAATTCAGCTTATGCATGAAGCCCCACTCTTCTTAACAACTCTGATGTTCTCATAACATCATTCTTTGCGCCACGAGCTTTGACATAACACTCAACAAGACAAGATTGGGCTCCAAAGTGCCCAGCATCACTTGCCGTTGTAATAGCAAACGCCCAACATGTATTGCGCATCGATGTTGCCAAGATTTCATCATCGCCAATTATTGTCATCCAATTAGGATATTACTCAGCCGATCCAAATCCTCTTTATAGTCACTGTAGTTCTCACTCGCATCATACTTTTTCTTGAACGCTTCCAATTCTGGCTTCAATTCCTCTTTCTGACATAAAGTGAGATAGGCATTGGATTCTTCAAGATTGATTTTAGGTTCTAAACATTCACTCAGCAGCTCCAATGCCGCTTCCTTATAGACCTCGAAGATTTTATTTATAATGCAAATTATCTTATCCGCTTCTGTATCACCTGCCTCAACTCTTGTCAACAAATCAAAAAGGGGATAATAATAATGCCTGTCTTCTGTATCATGGTTGCCATAAAGCACTTGAACATTTGGCCCAAAAACGTTCCCTGTCACTCCTTCGGAATGCAACAAAACAAATACGTCATTATTATTACATTGCAAAAGTATTTGTTTTAACTCTCTTTCGTTTATTTTATCATATACGAAATAGATTCCTTCCTCTTCAAAGGCAAGCTTGGGCAATTCCTCCAACACGGCCGTACCGTCTTTGATACCGTATTTCAACACCAGTTTTTCAGCGATGGTTTTATATCTTGCGTTCCATAGCGAATTGTCGACATCGAATTGAGCTTTAAGCTGATTCCATCTTTGGGGATTTGTGAAAACTAATACTTTATTCATTTTTTCTTCTTGATTGATTGATTAAACAATTGATTAAAAACTTGCAACGGCTTTCGGTGAAGGCATTGAGCACCGACGACAGGTTGGTAAAGCAGACCGAGGCGGGGAGTTGGAGAGAATGTGAGCCTCGACCGCTGGTCACCACAACTCTTTTGGCTTTCTTTGCCCATGCTTCAAGATGCTCGGAAATTGCTTTTTCGGTTTTATACATCCGTTCCAGAATACCATAGTGAACCAGTAGAAATGCACCGTTGATTTCGTTATTGATGAATATTTCCAATTCATGAATCATTGATTCATCAAATTGTTCAGGATCCAGTTTGGTTTTTGGAATAATAACATTTGTTGCATTAAAAAGGGTGGATGCGGAAATGTAGCCTTCATAGCTTTCCAAAGAAAAGCGTTGAATGCGCTCGTCGAGAACTACAACTTTGTTGTGATAAGCCTCAAAAATCTCCATCTTGAGTTGTGCGGGGATGGTATTGACATACTTTGTAAGAGGCTCTTCCGTGTTATCTTCAGCCAAAGAATAACTGGCAAACGACGGGAGTTTCCCTTGTCTATAGCTCGACAAACTATCAACCCATAATTCTGGTAATTCTGTCCTATTGTTCCAATAGGTTTCGAAATTCTTCCCGTGGTTCGTAAAAACAACCTGGCGGCAGTTGCTGAACTTTCTGCGACCGACGACCTCTCCAATGTATATATCATCACTTTCAAGCCCTATACTTTGCATGTACTTGTTCCAAGCAAATGCTTTCAGTTTCAGAACAATGTCCCCCTGGCCATTAATGATGGCGATAAGTTCATTGATTTCGTCTTTGACAAGCCCCAACTTTCTGATTGGCAGAAGGGTCTTGCAATCGTTATCATTCGACAATAAAGTTTTGGTTTTGTCCGAAACGTTGTAGGGATATAATAGGAACGGATGTGCAAACGATTTTCCGTCACTCATGGCCTTGGCAAAGTCTTCTTCGCTGATAAACTGTACCCCTTCTTTGCCTACCGCATCTTTTTTGGAATCCGCCACATCAAAATTCCCTACAAGCAGAAATTCTTTGGGCTTTTGCACAAAGAAACGATAACCTAAAGCACCATTTTTGTTGATGGCTTTTAACAGGATTTGGTTTTCGTATTTGTTCTTATACCCATCCGTATCTTCAAAGTGGTATTCGTATGAATCCACTTTTGCAATGTCGACTTGACGAAGGAATGCTGCCGACGCTTCCATTTCGAGTAAACCAAGGCTGTGGCTTCGAAGATTATTGTCTTGGTCAAGCACAGAATCATTGATGCGCTTGTTTTGTTTTTTGACCAATTCGACAATATCAAGTTCTTCTATGCCATTTTCGATTTCAACGCAGTAATAATCCGGGAAATCTTCAACATCGGTGAACTCAATGGTAAAGGTGACGACTTCTTGATTGTTGTTAAAAGCGTGTTTCGCCGTATTACGAATGATGTTTTCAATAATGTTGTAAAACGCTTGGTTTCCCAGCACATCGCTTGGGAATGCCACGGCTATATCATTTTCATTTGTAAGTACCACACCATTGTGTTTCAAACAGAAAGTGTATTTGAAGCCAGAAATACCCGATATATAATTGAGCAAGATTCGTACACGATCCAATTCCTTGAAAACATCAGCATACACATATCTATTGGTTAACATATTTGGAACTCCAAAAGTAACTTCGCTGAGATAATCCATCCGATTTTTCAAGTATTGGTTGAAGTAGGATAACTGTATGTTGTTGGCATGGCTTTCAACGTCTTGATCTTGCTCTTTAGGATATTCTATTTCAGTGTCGTAAATTGAAACATAAGATTTGTTTTTTAATATGTTTCTATCCGTTAGTTTGCAATACACATCACTACCAATCAAGTTGCTGAACACATGTGATCCAATATTGTGACTCATATTGCGTGCCATGACTTGGGCCATTGAAGCAACAACGGCAGTTTGGTGAAGCTGATAATCCTTGATTTTGTTGATAAGTTCTGAAGAAACTTGAACCAGAAAACTATGTAATTGGTTTAGGAAAATTATTATTTCCTCCTTTCTCACCATGAATTTTTCAATATTTATCCCCAACTCTGCCCGCAACACATATTTTTCAAATTCATTTTTAGTCGAAAAATTACCCCACGGACATCCTATCATACAAATGGTATTAGTTACTTCATTGTTTTCATCATAGCGATAAACGAGTGAATCCAACCAATTGACAAATTTCCCTTCCATTTTTTTTTCTTTCCATTCTGTTTCAGAACCCAAAATGTTCCACAAGCTATCGTCATAAACATATTTTATTATGTTTGCATCACACTTTATGGCATAACACTTTTTTGAGTAAATAGGTAAAGTGCAGGAACTACTGTATTCAAACACATTATTAAGAGCATCTTCACCGTGAAAAATAACGTTATTAAGAGCCTCTCCACCGTGAAAGATCATTTCCATAATGGATTTGGCAGAATCAATATCTCCCTTTTCAATATCTTCACTTTCAAGACTAAACAGTTTTTTACCCACTGATAATTGTCTGTTTCCATTAAGGCTATGTATGAAATCAGCATAAAACTCTGCTTTCTCCTTTTCGTCCTTTTCTACTGTATTATATATATTTAAAAACTTGATGAACTTTAGATTGGAAAAATAACTATAGCTATGCTTTAAAACATCAAAAAAAACATTTTTCATTGTTTTTTCAGGATCTGCCAAAACTACCCCATTTTTAATTTCAACGAACAAGTTGTTGAAAAAATCCGAAAACTCGTATTTTGAGACATCGTCATCTTTTTTTCTAATAGCTTCTATTACTTTCTGAGAAAACAAAAGCTTTACGTCCCAATAGGGGTCGGCATCTATCGCCAAGTCTGTTTCTATTTGATTGATTGTACTCTCAAGAGTTATTTCTGTTTTTTCCTCAAATTCAGCCGTTTCTGGAGAAACTATTTTAATAAGGTTTTCGTTTACCGCTACTTTCAATAATGATGGGTCTTTTAATAATGATGGGTCTTTGATTAATAATGATGGGTCTTTGATGACAATTTGGCGCAAACTGATACAATCAAGAAAAGCATCTTCATGTATCCATAGAACTGAATCTGGAACAGTAAGAGACTTTAGTTCATAGCTGCATAATGCTCTTCCTGATATTTCAGAAACCGTATTTGGAATAGTAAGTTTATCATTCCCCAATAACAAATTGTCTGTTGCTGTTTCAATGATGACGTTGCTATCATCACGCGAATCGTACACCTTATTTGCAGGAGAAACAATAATAGACGAAGGGGAACATTCAGCAAATGCCCAATAGCCTATTTGGGTTACATTTTCAGTAATAACTAATTCTTGCAAACCGGAGCATCCGATGAAGGCATTGTGGCCTATTGTAGTAACTGTTCTGGGAATGATTAACGAATTGATTCCTTTACAACCATCAAAAGCACAAGGAGCTATTTGAACAATAGTATTGGGAATGACCGTCATATTGCATCCTTGTATGAGTGTGTTTGAAGCCGTCTCTATTATAGCGTTACAATCATTTCGCGAATCATATATCTTGTTCTCGGTCGAAACTTTTATTGAAAAAAGATTGTTTCCTTCAAAAACACTTGACGAATAGCGGGATATTGGAGAACCTATGTCAACAACAGACTTTGGAATGAATAATTCTTCTATGTTGGTGCCATAAAAAGCACTTTCACCTATTGTTGTCACCGTATCTGGAATATCAACTTCTTTTAGCATTGAACACCCCTCAAAAGCCCTAGAAGGAATTACCTTTAACCCAAACGGAATGACTACATGTTTAAGACTATGACAGCAAAAAAAGGCTTCTTCGCCTATTTCTTCAATTGAGTCAGGAAGCTCTATATCTAGTAACTTTCTGCAACCAGAGAAAGCCCTTTTACCTATACGTCTTACCGAATTGGGGATATGTATTCTTTCAAGGTCTTCACAACAACTGAAGGTATCATCCCCAATTTCAACAATATGATTTGGGATTATATACTCTTTCATAGACCAACAACCGAAAAAAGCACCTTCTATTGTCTTCACAGATTGTGGAATCACAGTGTTTTTACATGCGATTAACAATTTGTTATTAAGTGAATCTATGACAGCATTGCAATTGTCTCTAGAGTCATAAAAACAGTTTCTTGGATCAACAACAATAGACCTTAATTCTCGACAACCCGAAAAAATGCCTTTCCCAATGGACGAAACTGATCGAGATATTTCTATTTTCTTTAAGTTCAAACAACCAGAAAAAGCATCATCACTAATTTCAATTACCGAATCCGGGATAATCATTTCTTCAATTAAAAAACAGCGTTGAAAAGCATTTGGGCCAATATACTTGATGGTGTTTGGCAAAACTATTTTGCTCATTATTCCATTTTCAAATACATTTTCGTCAATTCTAGTCACAGGGAATCCCTCTATTTCAGCTGGAATAAAAATCGTATCAGGAACATCTTCAATGTATCCAAATAATGTGAGTTCGTTTTCTTTGAAGAACCTAAAAAGTAAGACACCACAGCCCATTTCTGCATTATCAAAAGTCAGTTTAAAATCCGCAGTTTCTTCTTTAATTTCTCTTAAATCTTCAACGAAGAACAACTTCATAGTTTCATTATCACTCATATTTCACATAGTTTTATTATTTATCATCTTTCAAAATTACACCGAAATCATCTTCTCCTTCACAGGCAAACAGCCCGTGGCCAAGGTATTGGATGTTCCAGTAATCGTTCGGCTCAATAACCACTCGAAATTCGCTATCCATTACCGCATAGCCATTTAGGGTCATATACTGGATATAAGGCGATGGTTTTTCCTCTGGGTCCATGAGAACGGTGACGCAATCCCCATAGGCGCAATCATAGTTGAAGCAGAAATCATCCATTAGATTTCCTTCTTCGCCGACACCTTTTAGAATGCCATCTTTTTGGCAAAGAAGCAGTGCCTTGTCGTAGCTGTCACAAAAGGCTATTTGATCGTATTCCACGGGGATGTTTATAACTCCATTCTTGTCAAAAACGCCATAGCGGGCAACGCCAGTGGAATCCTTTTTCATTAGAATGACTGGTTTGTCAAAAGAATAATCATTCCTATAGTCACGTTGAGCCACACTTGACAACGTCTCGGTAGACCAAAGTTCATCCCATGAATGACTAAGCTCGCCATAATCCTTTACTTCGATTTCATCATACTCAATGGGAACGACAATGTCACCAGCTTTATTGATAATGCCTACCTTGCCATTGGGTCCAGGTACAAGCGAAAGCCCGTTTCGAAACATGAAGTCAAAATAGCGATAACCATTCCGCCATCCTGGATCGAGATAAGTAGAGTCTATTTCAAACTGGAAGGGGATGACCACCTGCTTGGTCTCGATATTGACAAATCCAAGCTTCAGCTCATCGTTAATACAGGCGGCAATGCCACTAATCGGGTCGCTGTCCCATGCCATGGTAAACTGTGGTTCCATCATCACTTCGCCCGTTACTGGGTCAATGTATCCGTAAAGGCCATTTTCGCGCACCAACACCGAACCCATGGTAGAGTTCATAAACCTCTCACAGATGGAACTACCATAATCCTGGGCAACAACCAGGTCATAGCACCCCACGACTTTGTTAAGTTGAGGTTTGATAATTTCGACCCTTCCATTGTCCAGGATTCTGGTGTTCAGGTAGTCGGTTAGATATTCACCCCTATTGGCGAGTCTCTTTTCGGAACGCTTTTCACCGATAAGGTCAACGGCATCATAAATGAGGTTACCGAGCAAAAAGCTGGCCGTTAATACGACAATGTAAAACAAGTACTTCTTAATGAGTAACTTTGTGCGCTTCGTTTTAAGTTTCATAGCTTTAATGATTTAATTGTTAATACGATATGAATTACGAGCACAAAATTAAAGTACTTGTTTACTGGGTTTTTATAGGATGGTTATCGCATGGTCAATAATCGATTCTCAGTTTCGAGATGCTTGATTTTGCCGTCGGATAGCTTTTGCTTCCCAAAGCCTTAACAAACGCTTTTTCTTCTTCGGTTATCCTCAACGGCTCTCTAACTGCGAATAGCAAGTTCTCTCCTAGGCAATGAGATTGGTCTTGTCCTAAATCGTGTTCTGTTCTTAGCGTTTTAAATTGGTCACCAATTGCTCTACATGCCAAGTCGTTTTTGGTTAATTTCCTTCTTTTGTTATACTCATCCAAGTGATTTTGCTTGATATAATCTTCGAATGACTGCATAATACTAAAATAATCAATAAAGCCTTTGACATACAAGAAAAATCTCCTTAAAATCAAGTTAACAACAAAATTGGAAATGTCTTCAATTGTTAGCTCAAGTCCTTTCTTTTCGCGTTCGGCAATTATCACTCCAAGGTTTTCATTGCCAAGTCCTATAGTCGCCTTGATATAATCCCGCATCAATTTGCAATTTTCGTCAAATCGTATAAAGTTTTCTCCTCCACCTTCACCAGTCTTGTATTTGAAGGGTCGCTTCTCAAACAATGTAAGATAATGTTTAATCAATTCCAAGGTCTTCACTTTAACGAGGCTGTTTTCAAGGTCATCGTATGAATTAATTATCATAAGAGAGGCACCGTCCTCTATGAAAGGTTTACCAAATTGCTTTGGATAAATGTCCTTATTGACATAGTAGAACAACTTGTTAAATAGCATTTCCGACTTGGTTTCCTTCTCTGCGGCTTCAAATTCGCGGTTGTCATATACCTCTTTAATGCCATACAAGAACGTTTCAATACTTTCTTTTGTTCCGAAGACCTCCTCTTTTAAGCGAATCCTCCTAATGTATGGGTTTTTTATCTGGTCATAAAAGCTGCGCGAAACATTGGTGACAATATAATACAAGGGCCTCTTGGACTCTTTGGCCATCGCTTCAATCACATTAAAGCCCAGCGTGACCAACTCATCCTTGTCATTCCGGATTTCAATGTCACATATAACCACATCAAAATCATTGAGATAG
>JAEEGL012561963.1_pt1 | contig 33428 bp, 28 predicted proteins | sample 9134231 | NCBI WGS metagenome assembly JAEEGL01 (sample SAMN16246548, study PRJNA631951) | gut metagenome | biome: gut microbiome; feature: rumen; material: fiber-attached | host: Bos | place: Iran: Karaj | collected 2018-10 | reverse complement strand
TTCTATTTAATGATGAAATAAATGCACTAGAACTATCAAAGTATTGTACCGATGATTTAGAAACAATCAAAGATACTATGTTAGAACTTAGAATTACAAAATATGTTAAGTTTGATCCTGAAACTAATATGTTATTAGCAGGACCTGAACCCTATGACAAATGGGATGAATCAATTATAGAAGATTTACACAAGAAAGCTAAAAGTAAATAGATAAAATCGATTAAAAAGATTAGCAACAATGCTAATCTTTTTTTATAAACCAATACTTTTAACACTTCTATAAAATCATATTTTATAGTTAACTACTCTAGGTTATAAGCCAAAGTTTTTATATCAATACTATTGATTATATCGAACCCTTGAAATTCATTTTTTACATATAAAAAGTCTTGTGCAACTGCTTTATTCTTAATATCAAGCTAATTATATATCTATTTTTAGAATTTACTACTTATAATATTTTTTGTATTTTATTTTTTTTAGGTACTTTTTCATAATTTTGTTTATTCTCTTTTTTCCAAACATGCAATCGATATCTCCTTCGCTTCCATTGTTAAACCTAGTAACAAATGTTTTGTTTTCATATTTGGAGACTAAAATTGGAATTATAGCATAGTCATTAAATATATAATAATTTCTTGTAATTAGATGTTCTTCTAATTTCCCTATATTATTACATGTAGATATCATAAATATTGATAAAGTCCTATATTCTGTTTTAGAATTCAATTCATTTTTTAATAGATAATCATAAAACTCTTTAAAGTTTCTGCTTCTCATTTTAATGTATTCTGTAGTAACTTCAGTTTTTACAAATGCATAAATAAAAATTTTGTTTTTGTAAGCTCTTTCTCTACAATTTTTTGTGAGTATATTTCTTTTTCTAGGGATTCTTTCGATATAGTAGTCACATGAAAAGACTTTATTTTCATATGTTCCCTTCAACATTTTATTAAACTGGAGCTCTTTTATTTCAAAGAAATCTATAGTACCATCATATACAGTTGGTTTCCTGAATTTCGGTGTTATTTCAAATTTTCCATATTTTTTTGAATTATAAAATATATTAAATATGAAAGGCATTCCAATTATGAAAACAGATATACCTAAAATTTTTTCGATTATTATATATATACTTCCTACTACCTTTGTATCCAGTCCAAAAATATACAATATCCAACCAATAAGGCCAACGGCCAACCCTATTATAACTAATGATAAGAAATATGCTAGACAAATATAAGAAAAAATTCTTCTCACATTTGATATTAATTCTCTTTTTTTCATTTTCTATTATTAATAAACCAAAATGGATCACTTGTGACTGTTAAATAGTCTTCATAATTATTCATATTATTCCTTCTTTCTTGTTAATATTATATCATAATATAAAGTTTTTTTAGTACGCATCCCAAATAGAATCATCTATTATTGTTGATTTCAATCCAATTGACTATACGAATAACAACAGAATACTCATTTGCAAATGTCAAAAAAATGTGGTATATTTTATTCAGGTAATTGAGTCAATCTCAATTCATAGATTTGTGCCGATTTTTCGCAAACACGTTAAATTGTGGCCCCATGAGAATACAAATTACGATAGCGTTAGTTATCGTAATTTTTCTTTTATATAGAAAATGAAGTTCTTCTTTGAGAAAGGAGGACTTTTTTCATGCTAGATTTTACTTTAGAAGAACGAATTAAACCAACCAAAGAAATACTCGATTTATTAGAAAAAACCGATTATAGAGTCATTAATGGCGCAATAAAGATAATATTCATAACCACATGATAGTTATTCCACTTGGATTAGAAAAATTTAATGAAAAGAACTTCTATAAAAAACGAGAACAGATAACAAAAGAAGTATGGAATGAAGTCGAAAGAAAAGGCATTGCTTAATTGCAATGTCTTTATTATTAGTTAACAAATTTGGAATTCAGTTAAATGTTTTTGTTACTATTAACTCGTTTTTTTCCACTTTGTAATATGTAATGTTTTTTACTTTTTGATTATCGTCATAACTTACTATTATTAGGTATCTATCAATTGTGTAATGAGAACTATTTTTAATTCTATTGTCCCCAGAAGCATAATACTTATTATAGTTACCATTCGGATCATATTTAATAACATCATTAACTGTTAATCCTATTCTATCTTTTGTAAACTCGTTTGCTTTTACTTTGGTCAATTTTTGAATCGATGATATTTTTTTTGTCAATTTATCATCAAACACCAGTATTAACACTTCATTATCAGTATAGTACCTTAAGGTGTATCCTCCTTGATAATCTCCAGTTTTATTCTTTTGAGAAAAGTAGTTATTTGTTTTTTCAATGTATTGTTGATAATTCCAATCTTTTCGGACCAGTTGCTCCAATTCGGTGCCTTTATTATCGGTCTGATTAGTTTCTTTAGTGCTGTGAAAAAAGAAAAAAACAATTAATAAAAGCGAAATTAATACTATTATAATTGTCGTTATTTTTTTTCTCATTTTATTTCTCCTTACTTGGATATAGCATAATAAATAATCTTACTATCATAATATCCCTCTTTATAGTCACAGGCGAAGCCTCTTTCTATGATATAATCCCAACTTAGAGTATCTGGGGTTTCACCTAATTCATGTAATATGGTAGTTCCGCTTCCTGGTTTTTCAGCCCATCTTCCTGTTGACGTCTGTACCATAAAATGATAGTCATATAGATTTACAATACCTCCACTTTCTGTTTCCTCAAAAGTATATGGTTCTGTTCCTACTCTTAATGCAATTCTATATTCATTTTTATTAATTATCGCTTCAGGCCCTGATATTTTCCTAATACTTCTTCCCATTGATTTTACATCTTTTTCTACCGCTTTTGCTACTTCCGTGACTTTATTATAATTTTTAATTTTTTTACCACTTAATTCCCCAGGTTGGACATTGTCTTTTAGTCCTAAAGCATAGCCATAGCAATTTGGTTTTTCTTCAGAAGTATACTCATATTTGGGAGCTGATCCATATTTTTTTATTCTATTCTTTTCCATTTCTTTCATTATTTTTTTTACTTTTTGAATTATTTTTTTACCAATCGACATTATTGAATTCCCGCTTTGATCCGTATGTAATATAGGGCTATTTGAGCAGTAATTGAACAAGTTATAACCTATAATTTTGTTCGAATTATTAATTAACCCATCGGCATTAAGAAACCTTCTAATACTAGGGTTATAATACCTGCCATTTAGGTAGTAAAGCTGTGTCTCTTCGTCATAATAATACGATCTATAACGAAATGGATTTATAATTCCTAAATTAATATTACTATTATCAGTAATATTTTTTATAACACCCCAGCTATCATATTCGTATGTTACAATTTCGTCATAGTTCGAGTCATATATTCCAACTATGTCTCCAAACATATTTTTATGGTAATAATACAAATTATTGTTGCATACAAGTCCTAATAATTCACTATCTTTATATAAATAATATAACACAACACCAGTTTTAATTTCAAACGCAATTTTTGCTCCGTTCAAGTAGTAATATGTCGTAACACCATTCACAGTCTTTGATGTCCTAATTCCATTTTGGTTATACCTATATGAAATGTTGTTTATGCCATCTGAATAAGTAGCTAGTTCTCTGCCATTCATCCATGTTAGAGTTTTATTTCCAATGGTTAATGGATTACCAATATTATCATACGTTATAGATTCATTATTAAATTTAGTTAATAAATCTTGCCAATTAGAATTATTATATTCATAAGTGTCTTCATCTAATAATGTGGTTGTATTATATGTATATGTTTTTTTAGATAGAATATTGCCATAGTTATCATAAGTGTAATTGATTGTTTTATTCTCTATTAGATTATCTTCTCTGATAAGTTGCGAATGACTATCGTAATTGTATTTATTCATTAAAGTGTTGTTCTTTTTAGTCTCTATTAAATTATACATATCGTCATAAGCATATTCATATACATTTCCATTATCAATTACTTTTTTGATAATTAAGCTAGTTTTATTTCCATGAGTTATATACTCATATGTCATATTGCAATTATTATTGATGTTATTATTAATCAATCTACCAAGATAATCATAATTATAATTGAAGTTAATGTTGTTAACATTTATTTTGGTCAAGGCATTTTCATCATTATATTCATAATTGTATGTGAAATAATTATTGTTTAATTTTTCATTTTTAATTACTACATTATTATCTTCATCAAATTTATAATTAATCTCGTAGCCATTGTGATTGTACTCAATTAGTCTTGAAGCAAAATCATAATCATACTTTAGTAAATCGTTATTAGAAATTATCTTAGTTATTCTACTTAAATTATCATAATAACTGGTGTACGTGTCATTTGATTTAACAATAGATTTTAATCTATCATGGGAATCATATGTATAATTTACTTCGTTGTTATTACCATATAATACCCTAGTTAGATTACCATCGTTATTTTCATAATAATTATTAACTAAAGTATTATTATTAATAGCAATACTTGAATTATTATTGTATTCATCATAGTTAAATAAGTAATTCTTCGTACCATGTGTAATTTTTGATAAATTATTATTAGTGTATTCATATGATACCGATTGATTATCTTTAGTAATATTAGTAGTTCTAAATTTATTATCGTAAGTATAGTTTGTACTAACATTATTTGAATCAACAATACTATTAGTTAATCCGTTAGAAGTATTAATATTATAACTAATAGAATTATCTAATGAGTCTGTGATACTTGTAATAAACCTTCCATCAGATGTGTATTCCGCATCTGATTCAATGTATAGTTTTCTATTAAATTGTTCAAAATAGAACTGATATCTATATTCTTCATCTTGGTCGTATTCGTCTAATGTTAATTCGTCTGAAGAATTAACTTTTAGATATTTATTAGGAGTGTTATTTGGATTAGTATTCTTCAATTGAAGTGTATACCAGCCATTAGTATCTTGTACTAGTTCAAATAGCATGTCATCTGATATTGTAGTTCTATATTGTAACTTTATTTCGTTATTTGAATATACCAAATAATAATTATTTAGTATTTTATGGCTAATAGTATAATAATTACCATTTTGCACTATGTTAAATATGCTATAAGAGCATTCTGATTCTCTTAGTAATATTCTTTTATCATAGTTAACAAAGAAGTATTTATTTGTACCTTTTTGCCTTATATAATATATATTATTATCGTTTAACTGTTCTAGTATTCCTCTATTATTAATTCTAGTTCTTACCGGGTTACCATTTGAATCATATTTGATTTCATTCGTTATTCCAGTAGGTGAAACTGATCTTAGTAATCTATTTGTAACGTTATTATCATATTCAAACCTATAATTGGTTCCTTTAGGGCTTAACGTTGATAGCAGTTGATTATTCTTATTATATATCATAGTTGCTTGCTCTTTGAATAATGATGTAGATGATACTATGTTACCTTTTTCATCATAAGTATATGAGTAAGCTGTTAAATCTTTAAATAAAGAGAAATTTGTTACATAAGTATCATTTGCATTTTTATCGCTCATTATTCTAATGCTTATGTTGGTATAATCATATTCTGCCACAAAATTTTCAGAAAAGAAATTCCAATTATCTGTCCCATGGTTAAATGCTTTGTATGGAACACATACTCCATCTTCTTCGTTTGCATATTCGAAGAAAATTGTTGCGTTTATTCCATTATCGCCCATTCCTAAAGAATACTCTGAAGGTAGAACTCCATAGTTTTTGTACCAAAAAGACAAATTGAATACATCTCCTGCGGAACCGCTTGTATTAAATGTTTTTTCTAAAGTTATACTTCCATCAGGATCGGAATGTATTTTTAAGCAATTATTACCATCTTCTATTGTGTTTTGACTATTGGTTTGACCAGTAGATGTTATATTCCATCCGGTAGGACTTAATTCTAACGAGCTATCATCTATCAAATTATAATAGTTAGTCACTTCTCCAACTTCTAATTGAACATCATCCATTGTCATTTCGGTAAAGGTAATGTCATCTATTACTAGATTCAATCTTGTTGATTGGTTTTCACCCAAGTCATAAGTTATACTATATCTTTTATACTCGTTTGTTAAATTGATTGTCTCATCTTCTCTTGCAATTGACATCGAACCAGACAGTGAGAGATTTGCACTTCCGTTTCCTTTTGCATAAAAACTAATAGTTACTGGTTCTTCTATCCAATCCAGATAGAAAGAGTTATATATCTTCGGTTCCACACTGGGATTACTGTCGATAGTAAACTTAGCTGCTTTTGCACCAGTTCTCGCATCCGAAACATATGTCTTGGTTACTGAAGAACTTGTAGTAAAACTGTCATTTTCGTTTTCAAAAGATGAGTCCTCGATTAAGTTATCAACATATTTTATTAATGCTTTGTCGACAGTTATTCTATTTTTATTATTATTTTCATTTCCGAAAACATATGATTTACCATATGCGTTGGACAAATTGTCATCATCATCTAAATTGGTAATATTAATGGTATTTCCATATTCATTAAAAGTTAGAGTGTTTAATCTACCTTTATTATCTGTTATTTTAGTGTCGTCAACTGAATAATCAAACATTAGATAATTACCAACATTGTTTTGGGTACTTATTTCAAATACTTTAGACACTTTAGATGTTAAATTATTAATATATTCATATTTAATAGCTAATCCATTTGGATTTGTTATTTTTTCAATCAAATTATCGTTTGTATAAGTTATTGTTTCAGTGTCTCCTAGTGAAACGATAGACGTAAGTAAATTACTTGTTAAATTAATTGTCGTTGTTTTATGGGGACTAGTAAATAAAACATCGTTTGTATTATAAGTAATAGAAACATAATTGTTATTTGAATCTAACACCCTATTAATTCTATGGTTATTATCAAACTCAATGTTTATTTCTTTACCATTAGTATCTTTTATTTGTGTTAAGTAATATACATTGTTATATGGTTCAAATTTGGATTCATTACCATCTTTGTCTTTCATAATGTAATTACTATTGTCTAATTTGATTGTCAAAGATAATCCATCTTCATCATAATAAGTATCATCTACCTTATTAAACGCGTGAATGGTTCCATCTTCATCTAGATAATGAATAATATCCGAATCAATTACTGTAAGAGTTTGGTTTAGATTTAGTTTATACCCAAGTCCATAACCATAATCCTCGCTTAGCAAAACTGATCCTGTATTATAGACTAGATAAAGACTAGCTGGCATTGATCCGCCAATAGTATTACCTACATCAAATGTAGAAGTCAAATTACCGGTATAATTACATATATAGCTTTCGCCAAAGTGATGTTGCTGTGACGTATAGGATAGATATGGTTCAATTCCATTATAATTCTTTAAGTCAAGTGTTAAGGTTGGCAGGTAGTTTGTTCCTTGCGTTCCATCTTTTGATATAAACTCAGCTATGTAATTTGATGAACTATATGTTTCATTATTCCATTTCAACATAACTCCATTATTATCTTCACCGTTATACCAATCTTGTACTATATTTGTTATATTGATAAATTGCGGTTCAATGTCTGATGTACCAGGAAGTTCATCTGCTCTACTAGTAATGATATAATCATAAATACGTGAATCATATTTATCGTTCATATTATTCCATTTAGCTGTAGATTCGGTCCATGGTGAAGTAATTTTATGTAGAACTATTTTTGGACCTTCATAAGTTGGATCAGCTCCAGTAATTGGATAATTAGTCAATTTTAAACTGGCATTAACCATTCGATAATTTGTCGGCAATGATGGTAAATTAAACTTAATTAAGGTTCTATATGATTTTGAAGAATCTGTACCTACTAATAATTTACCTTGATTATGTGTTGGTGTATTCCCATCGCCATTGAAAATATAAGTATCAACTAAACCTATAGTACTAGGAGTATATGAGTCCCTTGTTTTTTTCTTTGACGTTGTCTTATTTGATGAGGGAATACTGTATATTTCTATTTGAATATCTCCATTTGGCTTTAAAAATCTTTTTGAGTATTCCGTTCTATATTCTGTAAGTTCTATTCTATCCATAATACTACTTCCTAACTAATTCTCTTCCAAATATTAACGGACAGATATGGTGGCATATTGTTATGGGCTTGGCCTCCTCCTGATGTCCCTGTATTGTTCTGATTACCTCTAGTATAATAGTTCCCAGGTGCAAAACCAATCGATCCTTCGTAAACTTGAAATTTACTTCCAGCTCCTGCTCCATGGCTATGATTTGGCATTTCATTTATCGTTAATGTATGATTTGCCTCTCCTCCTGTGCTCCCTACACTATATGAAGTCGATGATGCGAGCAAGAATTTTCCTTCTATTTTTTCCCAAGTACCCGTAAATAAAGTTCCAGGGTTAGTGTTTGCCACGCTAATATAAATCGATCCAATAGGATAAATCTGATTAAAAGTCAATCCTGATGATACATTTGTAGTAATACTATTACATATTAAATTACCGCTTGTATCCATGCTAAATGTGTTATTCTTAGATGTAATGCAATTTGCATTAACGTTGTTTGCATCAACGTCTAAACCATTATTGGTTATTGTTAGAAAATCTTCAATTGAATTATTCATAATACTCTACCTCTCTTTCTTTATTAATTAATTATGAATTCTTTTTATAAGATTTTTTTATTTACTCCGTTTTTTCATAATAATTCTCCTTTCGTTCATCTGGTTAGAGTTTAGTACACATTGAACATTATTTTAACGGCATAAAATAAAGGGCTGTTTTTGCCTAAATTACGGAGTTTATGCTATAGTGTCATTTTTTGTTTTGGCGTATTTATCGTGTGTTAGCCCTTTTTTATTACGTTTAAAATCATAAAAAAAGATGAATTTTTTTATTCATCTTCTTCATATTTGTCTAATACTTCGCCAAATATTTTTAAAACTTCACTTAAACTATAGTGAAAGAAATAGGAAATAATATGATCCATCAATAACACTTCTTGGTCGTTACCAACAAGTGGTAATCCTGCTTTTTCAAACAAATCCTTGCTTAATGACTGTGGTAAATGAAGTGCTATACATATCTTCATTATTGTTATTCTTTTAACTTTAGGATTTGGTTTTGATAGTAATCTTTCAATTGTAGAAATGCTTAAATGTGCATCATCAGCTAATGCTTGTTGAGTTGTACCAAATTCCTCAATCAATTTTCTAAGTGTTTGGTTGAAACTCCCTGGCAGATTGGATTTGAAGTTTGTTAATCTATCTAAATCTTCTTTCCAAATAGTCGGATTATAGTTTTCTTCTTCTTGACGAGTGTATGTATTAACAAATGTTATATTTGGTTTAATATAGTTGCCTAACCTGCACAATGCAATGTTGTCATTCGAAGCTATTCCATAGCAAGTTTTGTATTCATAATTAAATTTCAAGCAACATTCATTGATATTGTTCAAAGCATATTCTGTCATGGTTATTATGTTACCATCTCTTGAAATATACTTTTCATCATTTATACATATATGGCAATCTACATATATATATTCTTTTTTATTTAATTCTTGAGTTAATTCTCTATCTACTATGGATAGTCTAAGAAAATCTAAGGCACTTATACTATAGGATTCGTTTGGTTTAATTTCGTCATTAGATATATATGGCAAAACATAATGATTATCTATATATTCCTTAATTCCAACCAGTTTATTATATCCCAATTCATTTAATCTAACCTTTAAAGCGCTATATGAAACATTATATTTTTCTTTTAGTTCTTCTAACATTAGTTCATAATCTCTGGCACATTCTAATCTATTTCTAGACGAATATTTTTTTATGGCGTCTAATAATAAATCTTTTGGCATGATTACCCTAGAGGCAATCTTGTTAGCTTGGATTTCCATGTATTTAATGCTTTCAATTTTATTATAATCCTGTGATGTATTGCAAATTGATACTGCTTTTTGGTCTGCTATTAGTTTTAGAAAAAAATAATACTTTTTGTGTTTATGGTAGTGAACGCATTCATGAATTATGGTAAAGAGACATCTATCTCTTGTTTCATTAAACCATAACCGAACATTATTATCTATTAAAATAGTATTCTTTTCTAGTCTTTTTTTTATTCCTTTGTTATTTGAATCGTATAGAGTTAACTCTGTATCTTCAAATATTATCATTCCAAAGACATCATTATTTAAGGATAACTTTGTATATTCAAGTTTTAAACCAAGTCTTTTAAGTAATGTATCGATATCAATTAATTGGTTTTGTTGCAATTCTGGGTAATAAGTATGTAAGAATTCACTAGCAACTTCATCATATTCTTTTTGTTCATAATATGGAACAAAATTATTATTTAGGTTTCTTTTTAATAGATGTGGTTCATCATCAATTTCTAGTACTCTAAAGGTTTTCTTTAAATCTGATAAATCCCCACGAATCTTAATAAAGTAATTTTCTCTATGCCCATCTTCTAAATCATCTTCAAAGTTCTTAACTATTGCATCAATATATAAATCTCCATAAAACCAACTACCATTATCATCACCTAATGAAATACTCTTTATAGATATTTCATGTAAAAGACAAGTATTAGTGACGTTATTTCTGTTTTTATCTATGTGTTTTTTTAATGGATAAAATAGTTCGTTATAGTAGTTATTCTCCAAGTATCTTTTAAATCTAATATCAGTCATTCTGAACTCCTTTCTAAATTGTTTTTGTCTTTTATTATAACATATATATTATTTGATAGATTATTATTGATTTTTATACTCAAAAATCTTATACTTTAGTTGAAAGAAGAACTGATATCGTAACTTGTATAGTTAATGCCCCATTGAGTTATAAAAATAGAACATTAAGTGTTCTATTTTTTATTTTGAATTATTTTATATACAAATAAAAGGGCTTTTGTTATAATAAGTAACTATCTTAGGGGGGATTTGTATGGAATATAAGAATGCAAAACAAAGAAATGGTATTTATTATTATCCAAATGATAGTTTTAATACAATTTCTATACAATTAAATTTTTTAGTAGATAATGAAAACGATAAAGCTCCTGTATATGATTTATTGAGTTCATATTTATTAAAAAGTAATCAATGTTATAAATCAGATGATGATATAGAAAAAAGAGAACAAGAGTTGTATTCGTTACAGTTTTACTTCAGTAATTTCTTTTATGGAAAGCAAAGGTTCTTTGCATTAAATGCTAATATGATTGCACCTAATGTAATACAAGATGATTATTCTAAAGAAGCATTTGAATTTATGAGAGACATTCTTAAGAAACCTGATTTTACTAATCAAGAAATGTTGGATTTAGTAAAGAGAAATTTTCTTTCTGGTGTTAGATTAAGTCTTTCAGATAATGATAGTTATGCAAATAATATGTATTATCAAATGGTACTTCCAGATGAAAGAAGAAAATATGATGATTCTACCGATATTGATTATATTACAAATATGATTCAATCTGTTACATTAGAAGATTTAGAAAGAGAGTATAATCTCATATTAGGTAAGTTTATAAACGGATATGTATTTGGAAATATTTTGGAAGAACAATTTAATTCTTTTGTAGATTGCATTTCTTTAGCTCCTATTCAACCAGAATTGAATTATAGTAGAAATATTTCTACTGTTGAAGGAGATATGGAAATAGAAAAAGATATGGAACAATCTTATATTTATGTAACTTACGATATTGATAAATTAACTCAACCACAAATTAAAGTTCTTTATTATATTTTAAATTCTACTTTAGGATTGTGTTATCAGACACTTAGAGAAAAATACGGGCTTGTATATGGTGCCTCTGCAAGAATTAGACAATATGATAATAAGTTAGTTATCTATGCAGAAACTGATAAGAATAAAAAAGAAAAGTTCTTGCAAGCACTTGATGAAATAGTAGCTGATTTGAACAATCCTCAATTATTAGAGAGATTAATTGCAAGAGCGAAAGATGAATATTTTGCTGATGAATATACTTTTGATGAAGATCACGAAAGAATAATTAGTTCTATTGATTCCTTCTTATTAAAACTTGATGATGGTTTAGATAGAAACGAAATAAATGATGGTGTTCAAAATTTAACTAGTGATGACTTACTTCAAAAGACTAAAACATTGAGAAGAAAGAATGTTTTTATGGTAAGGAGTGAAGATAATGAATAAGTTTAAAAAAATTATGTTAGAACGTAATATTCCTCTTTACATATGTGTAGATCCTTCAATGAAGAATACATTTGTTAGTTATAATCTTAAATATGGTTCTTCTGGATTATGGTTTAAGTTTAATAATAATGGAATAAACTATGAAGTAGGTTCTGGATATGCTCATTATTTAGAACATTTATTGGGAGAACATAGTCCTTTTGGTGATATGTATAAGAACTTTGAAAAAAGATTACAAGATGCTAATGCTTATACTGCCGATAATGTTACTTCTTATCATTTTCAGGGGAGAGATGATATTGAAAAATCACTTGAAGAATTAGTTATTTCTATGGAACAGCCTGTATTTGATGAAAAAGATGTAAATGCAACTAGACACGCTATTTTGGAAGAAGCTGCATCTTACTGTGATGATCCTGGTGTTATGGTTGTTGATTTTGTGGAAAATAATTTATATGATGGTTTTTCTAAGTTTGATCATACTTTATCACCTATTGGTAATAGAGAAACGACAAAGATTATGACTATTGATGATTTATATAATTGTTATAATGCTTTTTATACAGACGATAGAAAATTTATTGTAGTTATTGGTAATGTAAATGAAGAAAGAATTGTTGATTGTATTAATAATGCTTTAACAAAAGGTCCTAAACATGAGTCTCATCTTGTATTACCTACTATTGATTTTCAAGGAATGAAGACAAGAGATGGTGTTATTCATAGAAATATAGACGAACCTATTGCTGCTTTAGGAATAAAAGTTAAGAAACCTGATTTCATTACAATGAAAGAGTTTGATTATGTTATGAGCATTCTTAAATATTATTCTTATAATTCTAAAGCATATAATGAATTAAATAGAAAAGGTATTATTGATTCTTGTGAGTATTGTTATCTTACTAATGTCGAAGATTATATTAATTATATAGTTAGTTTTACAGCAAAAGATAAAGAAAGATGTGCTCAAAAAATATTAGAATTATTTAGTAAGAAAGATTTATCAAAAGAAGATTATGAATTAATGAAAAAGGTAATGATAGCTTTGCATGTTCGTTTTATGGAAGACAAATATGAATATGTTAGTGAGTTCCCTAATAATATATATTGTTCAGAATCTTACTCAGATATTGATTTCTTTCAATCTATTTCTTATGATCGATTTTTACACGTACTTAATGGATTAGATTTTAGTCAATATACCGTTGGTGAAGTTAAAAGATTAGTTAAAAAATAGGAATGATTATCATTCCTTTTTTTATTCGAAAAAAAAAAGAATATTTACATATTCTTTTTTTCAACCCCTTTTTACTCTTTTTTACTAATTATATGTTTTTGACTTTTTAATATTATAAAGTCATTATACCAGTATTATTCTTTTTGGGTATTTATTTCCCTTCCTGGTAAGTGCTATAGTAACATTTTGACTTTTTTCTGTCAATTCGAATTATTTTATGGTTTTATAAGTATTTTTTATAGTAAAAATTTAAAAGAACTCATTTTATTGAGTCCTTTTTTAATAACACTATTTAAATGGTATAAATGTTGCATTTTCGTCAGGTGATTGGAATTCTTGATGAGGGGCTGTTTGTTCAGGGAATAAATCACTTAAAGGAGGAATAATTATTAAAGAATTCATTGTTTTTATTAAATTATTATTCTTTTTATCTTTTCTAATTATAAAGGTTCCTCTATCACTTTCAACGTGGTACTCCTTTCCATCTTGAGGATTATCTAATATAGCAGATATTTCTTTTGGATCTTCTACAACCTCAACCCATTCTAGTCTAGTTTCATTTCCATTACTTATGTAGTCTACAAAATATTGATATGTATTGACGGGATACATCTCTTTTATTTCTCTTACGGGATAACGTTTGGCACTTGTTAGTTTTTCGTCCATAACATAAATTGCGCAATCGTCATATTCAGAGTTTTCCAATATTGCTTTTAGTTCTTCATTTTCACATACTCTAACTTTATTATATTCCAACCTTTTAATGTCTTTATCTTCTTCTCTATAGTATGTTCTGGATATCCAAGTGTTACTAGATTCATAGTGGTTAATAAAATAGCCGCTTTTACTTTGGTTAAAATAATAACCATCATTTTTGCTTCTATACTTACTTCTTAATTCTATTTGTTGTTTTTGATCTATAGCATCATCTTGATTTTCAAACTTTTTATCTGCCATTTTTTCTAATAAGGATTTAATCTTTTTGTGGTCAGCTCTTTTAGGTGGTATATATAGTTCGTCCATTAATGCTTTTGTATCTTCTTCACTTAAATATTCACCAATGGTGTTTCTAAAAGAAGTAATGTCTCCTTTGAAATTACATTCCATGATTGGTTGTGGACCTATTATTTCCATTAAATATGTAATATTATCTCTGGCACTTCGATATGCATTTAAATAGGTTCCAAAATATTCATGTGCCATTATTTCAGCGCATGCTTCTCTGATATAGATAGGACAACTAGGATCTTGACATAAATGAACAAATTCATGGGCGGCAGCATAATCAAAATAGGTATAATCTCGCAAGTGAATCTTGTTATTATTTTCTATATCATCATAGTAGCCTGCCAAATTATTATAGTATGGATTGTTTAACTCATCATCTGTAAAATTTAATATTCCAAGTTCAGTTAATCTTTGTCTTAGTTCTTCTGCCCTGGATGGTTCTGCAGTTTTTAATACATCAACAAAAAATACTATATTTTTAAAATATTGTTTTTCTTCTGGACTAAGATCTGAAGAATTATCAATTAAATATGTTGCTTCTTTAACTTCTAATCTTTCAATAGGAATTTGTGTTACTTCTGGCTGACGGTATTTAAGTTCAGCGAATCGGAGCATATTTGTCATGCTAAAAGATAATAAAAACGTTACTAAACCAAATTCAATATTCACCATTATTCTTTTTATTGTACTATCTTTTTTTTCATCATTTTTTTCTTTATCGAGACTTAAAAGTGCTGATTCTCCATTGTTTAAAAAGAAAAGTCCATAGTCTTCCTTACCATCTTTAAAATATCTTTTATTTCCCCTTGTATCTAGATATATTTCGTAACCATTTTCGTTATGTGAATAGTTTATTTCTGTTGAGAAAACAAGTTTTAATAATTCTTTTGTTTCTTCTTCAGTTAAATAATGAATATATTCATTATCAGCATAAGTAACCCAGTATTCATTATTATTTGCATAAAAATTATATTTTCTAGATTCAATAATTATTGTCATGAATTGCATATTATCATCTTCTTTATTATTTCTTATTTTTATTATAACATGAAGTATTATGTTATACCGACTTGTTTACAGATTATAATTGTAAAGAAAAAAACTCAATTATATTTGAGTTTTCTATAATATATCTATTTTTTCTAAATATTCTTTTATATATTTGAAGGCTTCAGTAAACTGTTCATCTTCAAAGCCATGACCTGCTCCTTCAATAAAATATAGTTCACTGTTTTTATATGTTTCATTTACTTTTTTTGATTGGTTAGGTTTTACTAAAGAATCTTCTGTACCTTGAAGTATTAAGATTTGTTTTTCATCTTTTTTAATAATATTATAAACATCTAAATCCCAGATATCTAAAAAATATTTAGGACCTACAGTTATATTACTAGTCATTTGTATTTCTTCTGGTATTTCTTCTTTTGATGGATACCATTTAGTTACTACTTCTGGAATTCCAAGTGCTGGATATAGTAAAACTGTACCTTTTATATCATCTCTTTTAGCAGATACTAAAGCAGATATTGCTCCACCTTGACTTGATCCCATTAAGATTATTTTATCTTGATCAATAAAATCCCATTTTTTTACTTCTTCTATAATTGTTTCAAGGTCTTCTATTTCTGTTAAAAAAGACATTTCTTTCGTGGACCCATCACTTTTTGAACGGTCAGATCCGCCTCTAAAGTCAAAGCATAAAGTCGCTATATTTAATTCTTCTAATGAATCAGCATAATCTCCACACGCTCTATAGGTTGCACCAAGACCATGGGAATAAATCACTAGTGGAATTTTTTTATCACTTGTTGGTCGGTGAAGAACAGCATAGATTTGTTGATTGTTACTGTTTTTGATATACATTTCACCAGCAATGTATTCTTTATTATGATTTTTAACAATTAAATATATTCCTACTGCGATGAATAAAATAACTATAATTATTATTAAAACTTTCTTTTTCATATAAGCTCACCTTGCTTTAAATTATATCACTTTTTTTGAGATTATATATGCTATAATTTTAATATGGTGATTGTATGAATTTATTGATACTTATTACTTTTTTACCTTCATATCTATTAGGTAAATATGTTTACAGGATGGATAAAGTTGAAAAGGAACCTACCGGTTTACTTATGAAGTTATTTATTGCTGGAATTGGTTCAGTTTTTTTAACTTTAGTTATTTCTGATTTTTTTGAAGCAGCTTTTCCTATTATTAAGAGTGATGGAACCGATTTAAAATCAATTATGATTTATAATTTTATAGGTGTAGCATTAATTGAAGAGTTTTCTAAATGGATTTTTTTGGTTTTTTGTACTTGGAAAAATAAACATTTTAACTTCTTATATGATGGAATAGTATATGGTGTTTTTGTTTCTTTAGGATTTGCAACATTAGAGAATTGTTTATATGTATTTCAACCAGATGGTGGAATAAGTACAGCAATCTTAAGAGCAGTATTATCTGTACCTGCACATGCTTTCTTTGGTGTTTTTATGGGTTATCACTATGGTATTGCTAGAATGAATAAGAATCAAAAGAAAGGATATATGTTTTTCTTACTTTTATCTTTATTAGTTCCAATATTGTTACATGGTATTTTTGATTTTTGTTTATCAGGTGATAATATTTTGTTTATAGCATTATATGCTGTGTTCGTTATTGTTTTATATGTAGTTTCATTTAAAAGAATTAAAAGACTATCTAAAAACGATAAATATATTAATTAAATACAGGAAAAAAGGGTTTTTTTCTTGTATTATTTTGCAAAAAAATGTAAAATTGTTGTAGGGAGGAATTTTGAAGATGGCAAAGAAAAAAGAAGAATTAGAAGAAATAGAAGAATTAGAAGTGGTTAAATCATCTGACGATGAGGAAGAAGAAGAATTTGTAGAATTAACAACAGAAGAAAGAATTGTTAGTATTGAAAAGAAAGTAAATATTATACTTGCAATAGTAATTGCAACTTTAGCAATTTCATTAATTTCATTAGTTGTTGTTATGAATAATGGTACTGGTTCTAATAATAATAAAGCTGATACTCAAGAAAAAACTGAGGAAGCAGAAGCTACATATGATATATCTGCATTTAAAGAGATTAGAGCTCAAGATATCGCTGCTGAATCTAAAAATGAAACAATCGTTGTTATGATTGGAAGACAAGGTTGTGGATATTGCGCTATGTATGCTCCAATTATTACTGAAGTTGCTAATAACTTAGGAATTACTGTTAGATATATTGATTTCTTAAAGATTGTTAATTTAGAACAAAGAGTAGTAACTGATGAAGAAGCATATAATACAATTAAGAATTTAAGTGCAACTAAAGAATTTGAAGGTGCTGGAGAAGATGCATTAGGTGGAACACCAAAAACTCTAGTTATTAAGAATAACAAGATTATTAACTATATTAGTGGTGCTGCTGATGCAGATACATTAACACAACAATTAAAAGCTTCTGGATTAGGTAATTAATACCTAATCTTTTTTTTGTGTTATAATTTCTTTGGTGGTTTTTATGAAAGAAATGAGTGGAAAGGAATTTCGTAATATTAATATTCCTATATTAAAAGAAAAAATAAATAAACTTGGTATCCAATTAGGACTAGCAGTAGTTCAAGTTGGTGATGATGAAGCTAGTGATATTTATGTTAAACAAAAAGGTAAGTTAGCAGAAGAACTAGGTTATAAGTTTGTACATAAGAAGTTTGATTCTAATGTTAATAACGATGAAGTTATTAACTATATTAATGAATTAAACAATGATGATAGTATTGATGGTATTATTGTACAAATGCCAATACCTAATCATTTAGATTCAGTATTAATTAGAAATAGTGTTAATCCTTTTAAAGACGTAGATGGTTTAACATATATTAATGCTGGTCAGTTATTACATAACTCTCCTGCCCTAATACCTTGTACACCAAAAGGTATTGGTGAACTTTTGGATTTCTATAATATTGATGTTGATGGTATGAATGCTGTTGTTATAGGTAGATCTGTTTTAGTAGGAAAACCGATAGCTAATGTTTTAACAAATAGAAATGCAACTGTTACATTATGTCATTCACATAGTAAGAATATCCCCTACTACACTAAAAATGCCGATATTGTGGTCGTTGCTGTTGGTCATAAAGGGTTACTTACAGAAGACATGGTTAAAGATGGTGTTATAGTAGTAGATGTAGGTATTAGTCGTGTAGATGGTAAATTATATGGAGATGTAGATTATGAAAATGTAAGTAAAAAAGCATCTTATATAACTCCTGTACCAGGTGGTGTTGGCCCAATGACAGTATATGAATTAATGAATAATGTTTATGAAGCACATAAAATGAGAAAACAGAGATTTTAATAATCTGTTTTTTTTGTTATTTTCCCTTTTATTGGAATATATTTTTTGATAGAATATAATTAATAAAATGTAAGGAGGATGTATGTTGAAAAAGAAAGGACTTTTAGTATTTTTAATGGCATCAGTTTGCCTAGTATCCGTAGGTTGTGGAAAGGACAGCGAAAAAGATAGTAGTGATAAAAAATCAAAAGATATCAAAACTTTATCTTGTTCTCAAGAAAAAGATGGTGAAAAATTAAATGTTGTTATTGAACAAAACAAGAAAACTTATAAGTTTGAAAAAGCTACTATGAAAATGACTGTTTTAAAATCTAATTATGAAGGATTTGCAGAAAATGATGAAGCATTAAAAAAATTAATTTGTAATGATGAAGAGGAAGAATACAAGAGTTGTGAAGCTAAATTCGAAGGTGATAAGGTTATTGTTTCTATTGAATTTGATGCAGAAAAATATGGCAATGATTTAGTTGAACAAAAACAAGTTAGTGCATTAGATGAAAAAACATTTGATGAACTTAAATCATCTGCTGAAAAAGATGGAGCTACTTGTAAAATATCTTAATTAATATAAAAAGATAAACTATTTTAATAGTTTATTTTTTTATGCTATAATCTAGGACGAGGTGATATCTATGAATATTAAAAACCTTAGTATGTCTTTTGGTATCCAAGAAGTATTTCAAGATATCACATTACATATTAATGAAAATGAAAAAGTTGGAATTATAGGTATGAATGGTGCCGGTAAAAGTACATTCTTTAATTTGATACTTGGTAAATTAGAACCAGACAAAGGAAGTATTAGTTTTAAACCTGGTACTAGAATAGGTTTTTTACCACAAGTTATTAGTGATGAAATACCAGATATGCATATTAGTGTATTTGATTATTTATTGGATGGTAGACCTATTAAAAAACTTGAAAAAGAATTAAGTTCTGCTTATGAAGATGCTAGTATTGAAACTAATGAAAAAAAATTAGATTCTATAATGAAAAGAATATCTAAACTTCAAGCTAAGTTAGAATACTATGATGTTTATAGTAGTGAAAGTATACTTTTAAAAATAATAGATGGTATGTGTATTGATAGTGAACTATTAGATATGGAGCTATGTAACCTATCTGGTGGACAGAAAAGTAAGATTGCTTTTGCTAGACTTTTATATTCTAAACCAGAAGTATTACTTTTAGATGAACCTACTAACCATTTAGATAACGATACTAAAGATTATATTATTAATTATTTAAGAGGATATAATGGTATGGTTCTTGTTATTTCTCATGATATTGATTTCTTAGATCAAGTTACTACACAAACTTTGTATGTAGATAAGGCTAAGCATACAATGGAATTGTATCCAGGTAATTATGAGAAGTATATGAAGATACGTAATGAAAGACAAAAGACTTTAGAACGTATAGCTGAAAAACAAGCAGTTGAGGAAGAAAAACTAAAAAGAATTATTGCTAAATATATTGGTGGTAATGAAAAGAAAGCACGTATTGCTAAAGATAGACAAAAGAAATTAGCAAGACTTGAAAGTGAAAAAGTAGTTTTAGATAAGAAAGATAAAATTGCTAGATTTAAAATGAAAATAAATCATCCAAGTGGTGTGTGTCCATTAAAATGTGAAGGAGTTAAATTTGGTTATAAGGAAGACCATATTTTAATGGAAGATTTAACGTTTGATTTAAGTCGTGGTGAGAAATTCTTAATAGTTGGTGAAAATGGTGTTGGTAAGTCTACTCTATTAAAGTTAATTGTTGGATTATTAAAACCTCTTGCTGGTGAAATACTAGTTAATCCAAAATGTGAAATTGGTTATTATGCACAAGAACATGAACTTTTAAATAATGATAAAACTATTCTAGAAAATATCGAAGAATTTGGTTTAAGTAAAAATGAAATGAGAAGTTTTTTAGGTAATTTCTTATTTAGTGGTGAAGAAGTATTTAAGAAAGTTGGTGTATTATCTCCAGGAGAGCGAAGTCGTGTTGCTTTAGCAAAACTTGCTTTAACTGGAGCTAACTTCTTAATACTAGATGAACCTACTAATCACTTAGATCCACAAACTCAAGAAATAATTGCTAAGACTTTTAGAGATTACGAAGGAACTATGCTAGTTGTTTCACATAATGTAGAGTTTGTAGATAACTTAGGTGTTGAAAGAATGCTTATGTTACCTAGTGGGCAAATAAGATATTATGATAAGAATACAGTTATGTATTATCAAGAATTAAATAATCAAAGTAAGTATAAGAAGAACTCATAGGAGTTCTTTTTTATGTTATAATAAGTATAGATTAAGGAGGTATTTATGGATAGAATAAAGAGAACTCCCTGGTTTAAGTCTTTAATGAATTATTTTTTTATACTGTTAGGTGCTTTGTTTGCTGCTTATGCACTTGAAGGTATTTTGGTACCTAATTCTATTTTAGATGGTGGAGTTACTGGTATAAGTATTATTTTAAATATATTGTTGGGATGGAAATTAAGTGTACTTGTATTTTTAATTAATATTCCTTTTTTATATGTTGGTTATAAAAATTTAGGGAAGAAGTTTTTAGTAAAAGCAATATTTAGTATAGTTATATTTTCACTTTTACTTGAATCAATGCATAATGTTAGTGTTTTAACAGAGAATAAATTGTTAGCTACAATTTATGGTAGTTTAATACTTGGTATTGGTGTTGGTTTAGTTATTAAGGCTGGTGGTTGCTTAGATGGAACAGAATCAGTTGGAATAGTTATTAGTAAGAATACTAATATATCAGTTGGTCAATTTGTATTGTTCTGTAATGCTATTATATTTAGTGTAGCTGGTTTCTTTTTTGGAATAGATAGAGCATTATATTCCCTACTCGCCTATTTTATAACATCTAAGATAGTAGATTATATAAGTGAAGGATTAAATAGTGCGAAAGCTGCAATGATTATTACAGATAATGGACAGGAGATAGCTCATTTAATCTATAAACATATTGGGAGAACTGTTACTGCTATTAAGGGTGATGGTTTAATTACTGGAGAAAAAAGTATTTTATATTGTGTTATTACTAGATTAGAGATTAGTGAACTTAAAAATATTGTTATGGAAGCTGATGTCGAAGCATTTATAACAATTACTGATATATCAGAAATAATTGGTAATCATATAAAAAGTAATAGAGGTTTAAGAAAAAGAAAGAAGGAATTAAAGTGAAAGTTTATAATAAATTAGTAAGAGATAAAATACCAGATATTATTTTAAAAGATCATTGTTTACCATCTACTAGAATTTTAGATGATAAAGAATATTTAGAAGAATTAAATAAAAAGTTATTAGAAGAAGTTAATGAATATTTAGAAGAAGAAAATATTGAAGAAATGGTAGATATCTTAGAAGTCATTAGAGCAATACTTGATGTAAAAGGTACTACTTATGAAGAAATAGAAGAAAAACGAGTTAAAAAAGCAAAAAAAAGAGGTGCTTTTAAAGATAAAGTTTTTTTAGAAAAAGTTATGGAACATGGAGACTAAGGAGTAGTTTCCATTTTTTATTTGTAAAATTTACAAATTTACTATACAATAGATATATACTAGGTAGAGTTTAGGGATGGTGATATTATGTATACAAATGTAGAGGAAGCTATACATTTTATGGTAAAGGCTTTTAAAGGTCAAAGACTGAAAAATGAAAATATAGATAGAAGTTTCCATTCGATGACCGTTTATTCTTTAGTTAGAGATATTACGGATACAGAAGATGTTTTAGTGTCTGCACTACTTCATGATATCATTAATGATTCTGAATATGGATATGAAGAAATTGAGGAAAAATTTGGTACTCTAGTTGCTGATATGGTATCAGATTTATCAGAAGATATGAGCATTGTTAAATGGTTAGATAGAAAAAAAGATTATATTAGAAGAATGAGATCTAATTATGATGTAATGGTTATAAATATTATGCTTGCTGATAAGTTACATGTACTATTATCTAATTATAATTTATTCCTAAAGGTTGGAGATAAGGTTTGGAAAACAACTGGTGGATCTAAAGATGATAATAGATGGTTATATAGAGAAACATATAATATAGCTAAACAAAAAGGCGCTAATAAAGATTTACTTAAAAGATATAAAGAATTACTAAAAATATATTTTGGAGATTTAGATGAAGAAGATTAGGAAATATTTAAAGCCTATTCTTTTTGCTTTTTGTATTATATTATTTGTTTTTATTACTCGATTATTATTAATTGATAAGGTTAGTTATTTTGATAATAAAGTTTATGAAATAGTTACTAGTATTAAATGTGAACCTATTACAAAGTTTTTTAAATTTATTACAATGTTTTGTAATATGTGGTTTGTGTTTTTATTAACAGCTATTATTATGATATTTGATAAAAATAAAAAGAAAACATTTTATATAGCTTTAAATGTTTTGTTATGTTTTTTGTTAAATCAAGTTTTTAAATTTATATTTGTTAGAAGTAGACCAGAAGGAATTGGAATTATATCTGAAAGAGGTTATAGTTTTCCTTCAGGACATTCAATGCTTAGTGTTGCATTTTATGGGTTTATAGCATATTTAGTTTTGCATTCAAAAATTAGTAAGAAAAAGAGATTATTATTCATAATTATTACAGTAATACTAACGTTATTAATTGGTATTAGTAGAATTTATTTAGGCGTTCATTATGCTAGTGATGTTTTAGCAGGCTTTGCATTATCTTTAGCATATTTAATTCTATATGTAAGTTTATTCTATAATGAAAAAAAGAGATTTTAACCTCTTTTTTTTTTCGTGTTATAATATGTTTAGGAGGAACTAATATGGATGAGGTAACATTAAGGGATATTTTAGATTCAATTGAGGGATGTGAACGATTAATTCAGTATTATAAAATAAAAGCAGATCAAATAGCTAATCGTCCAGTAAATATGGGTAGTGATCCATATGAGTTAGAGATGACTGACGATGAAAAATATAGAATTGACGATTTGCAGGAATGTCGTAAAAAAATACAAGAACTAGAAGAAACTAGATTAAGATTGATGGAATCTATAGAAAATAATCATACATTTAGAAGGGCTACTGGTAGTCTTCAAAATAAATTTGCTAAACTTATATAAAAAAAGAGGTATTTACCTCTTTTTATTTTAGATATTTTTCTAAAGGGTTAACCCTATATGTTGGTTCTGGCATTCTACTTGTTGGTATAAAACCAGGTTCAGCATTAATTACATCTGGTATTCTATTAACAATATTAGCACAAGTAAGTTCAACAGTTGAAGGTTGTTTTATGGTTACAGTTGTTTCTGGTTCACCTATTATTGTCCATTCGTTTGTATCGACTTCATCAGGTGTATAGACTTTACCAATACACTCTGCTTCTATTGTAATTCCTTCTTCTGTTTCTGCTGTTACTATTGCACTCATTCCAGTTGCATTTCCAGCTATTATTTTTATTCCTAGAGTAGATGATTCTAAATCTTCTACGTGAGTTTGTGGGACACATTTTTGGTTCATACTAGTTATTTTTAATCCTAGTTTATCTGCTAACCACCCTACTGTATTCCACATATATGAAGGAGAAAATGCTCCTTGTTCAATTAAATGATTTCTTTCTTCATTAGTCATGTCATCTAAAGCTGCTATTTCTCTATTAAAGTCATTAATACTTAAACCTGCTCCATGAGCTTTAGCAAGAGCTATTCCATAATCTTCTACATTGTAAGAAGAAGATCCTTTTATTTTAGTTATTTGGTGTGTTGTACCAGCAATAACTGATATTAAATTACCCCAGAAAACATCTTGGTAACCACTACCAGTAATTGTACATTTATTAGCTTTAGCTAAGACATCTATTTCTTTCCAAACATTAGGGTTTGAATTAGATGCAAAGAATGCTTCTTCACATGTTGTTATTACATTTACTCCATATGATGCACATAATCTTAATTCATCTTTAATATCATTTAATAAACTCATTGTTTCAATTATTGCAATGTCTGGTTTAGTGTCTTTAATAATATTTTCTAATTCTTTTAGTGGTTTTATTAGAACGTTTTTAGATGCTGTATTAATTAAATCACCAATATCTTTACCTACAAGACTTGAATTTATATCTACAGCTCCAACTACTTTAGCACCATGTTCATAGATATAACGAATGGTGTAAGTACTCATTTTTCCACAACCAATTTGTAACACTTTTATTTTTTCCATTATCTCACCCCAATTATTCGGTTTCTGTTAGATCAACATTTTCTTCTCTAATTAAGTCTGCAAAGTCTACTTTGAATTTTTCAATTGATTTTTTCTTAGCATCTTCATAAACATTTCTAGCGTTGCAAACAGCTTTGTAGATATGTTTTATTCGACATGTATTTTCATTTTCAAATAAAGCATATGTGAAAGCATTAGATAGAATTGTTAAACAAATATCTGGATATCTAGATGATATTTCATAAACTCTTTTATATTCATCTGTCATATCAACAATAAATGTAAAAATTCTTTCTTTTATGAAGTCTGTATAATCTAATTTAACTCCTGTTTTCTTTTCAATTTTTGGATATGTTCCCATTAAGATTTGGACACAAGTTTTTTGATCTACTTCTGCTACATCTATTTTTTGGAAACGTCTTAGGAAGGCACGGTCTTTTAAGATATATTGCTCATATTCTTCATCAGTTGTTGCACCAACCATTTTTATTTCACCACGGTCTAGGCCGGCTTTGAACATGTTGGCAAAGTCGATACCATTTTCGCCGCCTTCTTTATTAACTAAAACGTGAGTTTCATCAAGGAATAGTATTGTTTTAGGACGAGATGCTAATTCTTTAACAAGCAAGTCTACTCTACTTTCTGCTTGTCCTTCTGATTCTGTTTTTCCAAGTAATGAAGTTACATTTAGTTTATATATTTTATAGCCAGCTAGGGCATTAGGAACCATGTTACGTTGTATACGATATGCTACTCCTTCAACAATGGCCGTTTTACCTGTACCAGCTTTACCTACTAAAAGAGCACTTTTTTCTGGTGTTAATAGAGTCATAATAACTTGTTTTACTTCTTCATCTCTACCTATAGATGGATCTGTAATATATTCTTCTTTTGTTAGTTCACGACCATATCTGTCTAGAATACTAACTTTTCCATCATATATTTCAGTATAATGAGGTTCTTCTACAGGTTGTTCTTCATAATTCATTACTGATGGTAATTCTTCTTCTATTGGTTCAGAGTAATCAAGAGATTCAACTGGTTCAACCTCTTCTGGTTCAATAGATGATGGTGCTTCTGGTGCTTCTGGAATGATTGAAGGTTCAATTGGAGCTGATTCAACAAATGTTGGATTGTATCCTTCTTCAATTGGTTTTATTTCTTCTCTAGTCTCAGCCATTTTTACAGCATCACCAATTGTATTAACTCTTTCTTCTTTGTGTTCGTTACTTACGTTAAAGTTTGGCCTTGGACCACCAACTGTGTAAGTAACAGGTATTCCATTACTTTGATCAATGTTCATTTTAACACCCTCTTTTATCATCTTTAATTATAACATAATAAATATTACAGCAAAATAAAAAAAGCTATATAAATAGCTTTTTATGCTGATCTTAATGCAGGGACTCTATAACTGTTTTGATTATTTCTTAGATATTCTATATATCTTCTTGTAGTATTTAAGGTTTCTCTTATGTTATTTCTTGTTGAATTATATACTGTATTTCTACTTGTTGGTGTTTTTTGAACACTATTTTTATATAACTCATATAATTTCATTCTATTTTCTACTGTAACTGTGTTATCTAATGGTGTTGTTCTATATAGGATTCCTAAGAATACTAGGAATGTATTTTTGTCTATTTGGCCATTTCCAAATCTTGAATCTGCAAATTTCTTTTCAACTATTTCCATTGGAGTTAAGCCTGCATATCTTGGATCGTTTAGATTTTCTTGAGTAACTGTCCATAAGATTTGATTTTTCTTTTTAGAATCTCTATATAAAGATTTTATAATAGGCATTTTGTCAAAGCATGGATCTTTTGCAGCTACAAACATTTGACCACCTAATCTAACTCCTCTTAATATTTCATCTGCTGATGAAGAACCATTTCTAAAACGCATCTCTATTGTTGGAGAAAGTTTATTACCTTTTCCATCATAGATTGTCTCGCCTCTTAACATTTTTCCCATGAATTCTTCAATGTTTTCTTTTGGAGGCATTTTTCTTATTGCTTCAGTTATTCTTTGAAAATTTAATCCATAATATCTATAAGGCCCATAATGGGTTGGAATAGCTCCTATATTAGCTGCTATTCTACTAAATAAATCAGCATAGCTATTAATATTAGCATCAATAACGTTATTAAGACCTTTTTGAACTGGTTTGGCAAAATCTCTAGCGCCAGGTCTTACATAACCTAGGTCTCCTGCTGATAATTTATATAATAATGGTTCAAAAATTGTATATAATTTAAAGAAGTTTTGTATTTGATGAATATCATCTCCTAGGCATTGAACTCCGTAATGGATATGCCCTCCAGTTTTGGCTCCCATAACTCCGCCATAGTTTTTGATAATTCTTGTTATAATTTCTAGTTCTCTTTTGGTTTGTTCATCATCTTTTAATACTGGTGAAACTATTTCAGCACCTTTTTGGTTTTCATCAACTACTGAACTATCATAGTGTACTGTCCAGCCTTCTCTTAATACTCCTTTGTCTATTAAGTTTTGGATAATTTGTGTGGTTTGATAATAAGTTAATCCACCTGTGAACTCTAATTCAAGTCCAAATGTATAATTTTCTGGTAATCTTGGTAGCATATCAGAATAATTTGTCATTATTATTTCCCCCTAAATTCTTTTGTGTTATTCTTTTCACATAATATAATTGTAAGAAAAAGATTCATTTTCGTCAAATTTTGCCCTATTTTTAGGCAAGAAAAAAACACTGAATAATCAGTGTTATTTATCAAATGGCGCCTGATGTAGGACTCGAACCTACGACCTAACGGTTAACAGCCGTGCGCTCTACCGACTGAGCTAATCAGGCATTTTTTTCTCAACTGCTCTTTAATTATATCATTTTAGGCGGTTATGTCAAGAAATACCGTTAATTTTTTGTAAAAAAAAGAAGATTATTCTTCAATTAAATCAATGTTTTTGACAATGTACCCATTTGATCTTTCAGAGTTAGCAATGTCAAAGTATAAACTTATTACAATATAATCTTCTGTACTTAATTTTTCATTCTTTTTTCCTGGTATTTTTGCGTCTTTATTAGGAATTACAATATTAACTTTGTATTCATAGTATTTTGTAGTTATTTCTCTTCGATATTCTACTTCACCAATTGTATAATCTCCCCAGGTATTTATCATATTATAAGTGATTTTTTTATCTTTTTTTATTTGATCTGCTATTGAATCAAGATGTTTTTTAATGATTCCTTCTATATCAGCTTCTTTTAGGTAATCTGGCTCTTCTACTTTTTCTTCAGGTTCTGTTCTATCTATTATTTCTTCTTCGTCATTTGTTGTTTCTACTTCACTCATTGTTTTGTTTTCTTCTTTTTTTTCTTTTAGATAGTCTCTAGCACCTAATGCTAAAAGAGCGATTGCAAGAATTAATGAAGTGTATATTATTAAATTGTATTTTTTTGCTCTTTTCATGTTATGCACCCCTTTAATTATATTATAATTTTTTTGATAGTTTAAGTTTTATGTCCTTTTTTGGCTTTTTGTTTACATAAAAAAAGGAATTAGTTTCCTTTTTCCGAATTTGCTTGATTATCAACTACTGTTGTTTTAGGTTTAAATACTGCGTCAGAGTGTTCGATTGTTACTTCTACCTCTTCGGCAGGTTCTTCTACTTCTTTAGGTAGTTCAATTTCTTCTACTCTATTTAAGGATGATAGTGAATTAATTTCTGGTTCTTTTTCTTCGAATACTTCAAATTCTTCTTCATAATGGCTAGTTTTTGGAGCATCAAAGATAGAATATTGATTTACTAATTTAAAAAATTTTTTTAAGTATTCAATAGGAAACTCATTTCCTTTTTCGTTATATTTAAACGCTAGTGTATTATATTGTTTTCTTGTGATAGCTAAACCATTATCAACAGATGCCATTTCTTCTTCGGTAAAGGTTCCCAAGTTTTCTAAAGCATCTAGGTTTGGATATTTTTCACGATCTATTTTTTTATTCAATTTAAATTTATTTAATAAGTTACTCGTTTCTACTTTATCATTGATTGTACCATTAATTCCTTTTTCAATAGAATACTTTAATCTTTCTATTTCTTGTTGTATTAAATCAACGTGGCCATATTCTTTTTCAGTTTCAGCTGCTATTTTACCTGCTTCAATGATTTTACCGTCTAGATATCTATTCAAAATCTTATTAAATTCAGTTTTGATTTCTCGATCGATATCTTTTAAGCCCTTGTATTGACGGTAGATAAAATAAAGAGCGCCAAGGATTAATACTAAGATTGAATTATTAAATATAAAATTGAATAACGGTCTCATACTATCACCTATTATTCATTATATCATACTTGGATATTATGTTAGTAAATCTTTTCTTCTTTTTCTTTTCTTTGTTATTGGTTTATCTTCTTCTTGTTTCTTTTTACAAGCAAATGCTGTTATTATTGCTGTTAGTGGAATTATTAAGAAAGCTGCTGAGCCACTTAAGATAATTCTTGTAAATTCTATGGCGAATATTTTGGAATTAATTATGGCACTAAAACTATATTTAAAGTCTTGAAAATAGATAAATAGAGTCATACAACTTCCTAGATAAGCAAAGAACAAGGTGTTAGTAGTTGTTCCTAGAATATCTTTGCCAATGTTCATACCGGAAGTAAATAATTCTTTGGTGGTTAGTTTAGGATTGTTTACATGTACTTCATATAAAGCTGAAGATATAGCTATTGAAGTATCAATTATGTTACCTATTAAACCAATAATTACGATTGATATACATAGATTCATCATGTTAAGTCCTGTATCATATGTTACATAACTTATAGATTCTATGTTTTCTTCAGCGTAGCCTTGAATATAAATTCTATTGTTTATAAATAAGGTAATACCAAAGAATACAATTAATATTAGTAATACAGATATAAAGGAACATATTGTTTTTATATTTACTTTATTTAGTAAGAATAATATTATACAGCTTATTATTAGACTTATTATAAATGTTGGGATGATTGGATCAAATCCCCAGCCATAAATAATTATTAAGATTATTATTAAGAATAAATTAACATATATTGTAAAAAACGTTTTTAAGCCTCTTTTACCACCTATTAATAATAAGAGGATAAATAATATTAAGGATAATAGTTTTATCATTATTTAGCCCTCCTTTTATAGATAAATAGGGTTATATAGATTGCTATTGGAATAGTTATTGTTATTCCTATAGCTCCAGTTAGAGCTCTAGTCATTTCTAAACTTATGTATTCATCTAATAATGAAGCTAAAGTTACCCCATTTCTAAAGAAGATAGTTAAATTAGCAATACTTGTACATATATAAGTAAAGAATAATACGTTTATCATTGTTGACATTATATCTTTTCCAATATTAAATCCTGATTTAATAAGGGATTTTCTTGATATTTTATTATTCTTTTCTATTAGTTCATTTAATGATGAAGACATACTTATGGAAATATCCATAATAGCACCTAAACCACCTAAGATGATTTCAGAAATAAATACCCCTTCATATGGTCTTGTTAATAATTCCATTTGTTCAAATCTTATACCACTATACTTGGTTATTTTAATAACAATAAAACTAATTAATGTTACTAAGGATACTCCAATTACACTACTTAAAACTGCAGATAAGGTCTTTTTATTAAAGCCGGACACTAAAGTTAAACAAATAGCACTAAAGATAATAGCACCAATAAAGGATAGTAATGCTAAATTAGCCATTTTGAAGGCATGCATATACACTAAAATATTAAAGATAACAATATTAATTATTACACTGATGATTGATAATAAGCCTTTTAATTTACCAACAAGGATTATGATTAAGGAGAAGAATACTACTAGAATTACGATATATTTATCTCTTTTATATCCTTCAATATGAACATTTTTTATTTTATCGTCACTGTTGTTTATTGAAACAAAGAGTTCATCTCCCTCTTTGTACCTTTGATCAAAGGCTTCGCCTTTATGGTATTCATTTTCAATAGTAATTATTGTTCCTTTATGTTCACCATTTAATACTTTGGCTTTAATAGTTTCCATATATATGTCTTCTGTGTAACCAAAAGTAACAGTTTCAGTTGAAACATATTCGTCTTTAGTTTCAATTACTTTTGCTATTGGTTCTTTGTATAAAGAATAATTGTTATAAGTAAAGACAATAAAAGAAATTCCTACGATTAGTAGAATTGAATAAATAATTATAAATTTTTTATTATTCTTTAGGAATTCCATTTCATCACGCTCAATGAAATTATAACATAAAAAAAATAGTGATTGCTCACTATTTTCCAAATGTATGTTTAACTCTATCGTGTTCTTCAGCACGTTTTCCGTCATTGAAACGATCTACAGTACCAACTAGGTAGCCAGTGATTCTTCTAATTCTTTCGAAACCTACCCCTTCACCTACTACTTTTTTACTTTCTACTTTTGTTTCAGCAACGTTTTGAATTTCTTCTTTTTTCATAAATCTCTACCTCTTTCTATTTTTACCTATTTCATATTTTTTAAAAGTTCTGCAGGGATTGGTTCGCCTTCACGACGTCCACATCCTGGGCATACATCTTTGATAACCCCAACGTATCCGCACACAGGGTCTCTATCTACTGGATGGTTAATCGCACCATAACCAATACCAGCTTCTTTCATCATTCGTATTACAGATTCGAATGCTTCAACGTTCTCTGTTGTATCTCCATCTAACTCAATATAAGTTATATGACCAGCATTAGTTAATGCATGATATGGAGCTTCAGTTTTAATCTTATGAGAAATTGTTGAGTTGTAATAAACTGGAACATGGAATGAGTTAGTGTAATATGGTCTATCTGTTACACCTTTAATCTTTCCATAGATTGCTTTGTCAATTCTAGTAAATCTTCCACTTAATCCTTCTGCAGGAGTTGCTAATAGCGAGAAATTTAATTTTTGTTCCTGAGCAAAACTATCAATCTTTTCTCTCATATGACCGATTATTTCTAATCCTAATTTTTGGGCTTTAGTTGATTCACCATGATGCTCACCAATTAAAGCTACTAATGTTTCTGCTAAACCAATGAAACCTATTGATAAAGTACCATGTTTTAATACTTTCTTTAGTTTATCATTTGGTTTAAGTTTTTCAGAGTCCATCCAATTTCCTTGGCCCATTAAGAATGGGAAGTTATAAACTCTCTTGTTACCTTGGATTTCGAATCTCTCTAATAATTGATCTCTACATAGTTCTAGTTTTTCATCTAGTTCTTTATAGAAACCTTCCATATCAGCTTTTTTACGTGTTGTGTTACCAACAATACCATGTTTAATACCTAGTCTTACTAAGTTGATTGTTGTAAATGATAAGTTTCCACGGCCAATTGCGATTTGGCGATCTGGATCAACTACGTTTGCCATAACTCTTGTACGGCAACCCATTGTAACAACTTCTGTTTCTGGTCTTCCAGGTACATAGTATGCTAAGTTGTATGGAGCATCAATAAACTCGAAGTTAGGGAATAAACGTTTTGCGGAAACCTGGCATGATAACTTGAATAAATCATAGTTGGGATCCTCAGGATTATAGTTTATTCCTTCTTTTACCTTAAATATTGAGATTGGGAAGATTGGCGTTTCAGCGTGTCCCAATCCAGCATCTACAGATAGTAAGTAATTTTTCATTACCATACGACCTTCTGGTGAAGTATCAGTTCCGAAGTTAATACTTGAGAATGGTACTTGAGCACCAGCTCTAGAATGCATTGTATTTAAGTTATGGATGAATGCTTCCATAGCTTGATATGTAATTCTATCAGTTTTCTTTAGAGCTTTCTCTAAAGACATTGCAAACAATCTCTTTAATGGTTCATTGTCTTTATAGAACTTTTCAAAGTCTTCTACTTTATTATCTATAGTAGTTAGTTTGCAAATTGTATCTTCTAAAGTCTTCATAGCTACGAAATCAGTAAATCCTGCGTAATCTAGAAGATCTGTTAGTGTCGTTCTTAATTGTTTCTTATAAGTTTTTAATACACCAGGAGCTAAGTAAAAATCAAATAGAGGAATACTTTGTCCACCATGTTGATCATTTTGATTTGATTGAATTGCAATAGCTGCTAATGCAGAGTAACTCATAATATCATTAGGTTCTCTTAAGAAACCATGTCCTGTAGAGAATCCACCTTTAAATAATTTTGCTAAATCAATTTGTAAGCAAGTTGTTGTACCCATTGCTTCGAAGTCCATATCATGAATATGAATATCTCCTTCGTCATGAGCATCAGCAAATCTCTTTTTAATTAAATAAGCTTTAGCAAATTCTTTTGATACATTAGATCCAAATTGTAACATTGTACCCATTGCTGAGTTTCCATCAATATTACCATTTTCTCTTTT
>JAEEGL017347185.1_pt1 | contig 33429 bp, 31 predicted proteins | sample 9134231 | NCBI WGS metagenome assembly JAEEGL01 (sample SAMN16246548, study PRJNA631951) | gut metagenome | biome: gut microbiome; feature: rumen; material: fiber-attached | host: Bos | place: Iran: Karaj | collected 2018-10 | reverse complement strand
TCCTGTTGATTAATAATTCTAATATTAGCCTTAAGTGTTGGTCTACGAATTATGCCACTAAAAAATTTTCCATTAATAAATTCCCCAATAAAAGTAATTTTAGCTTCATCATTTACTACTTCATCAATTTCACCCAATATCTTTTTATCATTATCCTCTAAAACAACATTATAATTTAATATATCGTCATTAACATTATTAGAAATTTTTACAATAGCATAGTTTTTTGTAACTGATAATATCTCCTGAAACATAAAAATCCCTCTATCCTTTTTAACATTATATCAAAAATAATTGTAAAATTAAAGATAAATTTGTAAAAAAAGAAAAAATTTAGTTGACATAACTAAACTAATTCTATATAATAAAGAAGATTTTAACTTGGAGGTGTTAATTTATGAAGAGAACTTATCAACCAAATAATAGAAAAAGAGCAAAGAAACATGGCTTTTTTGCAAGAATGAAAAGCAATGTAATTAATAAAAGAAGAGCTAAAAGAAGAAAAAAATTAAGCGCATAGCCACAATCTTGTGGTTTTTTGTTTATATCTATTATATAATAAAGAAAAGGTGAACCCATGAATAAAGAAAAAATAATAAAAAATAGTGAAACATATTCAAAAATTATTAGTAATGGTGAATCTCTAAAGAATCATTACTTTAGTATCTATTATGAAAAATCAGAAGATTCAAATAAATATGGCATAACTATTCCCAAAAAAGTTGGTAAAGCCCACATTAGAAATAAACTTAAAAGACAGATAAAAAGTATTATTATACATAGTGAAATTAATATACCAAATGATTACAATTATGTTATAATTATAAAAGAAGCCGCATTATCTTTAGATTATAATGATATGGCTAACAACTTATTAGATCTATTAAAGAAAGTGAGAAATTAAATGAAAAGATATCAAAAAGTATTAGTATTACTTCTTGCAGTATTCCTATTAACAGGTTGTACTAAGTTTTTAAAAGACAAAGATAATAAACCAATTAGAAATGAAGAAACAGGGCAGATGATTACTGAAAATATTATATGTAGGCCTACTAATGAAAGTACAATCGCTATTTATGAAGAAAATAATATTGATATTAACAAATTACCAACTTGTAAAAAATTTAGTCCCATAGGTAACTATGAAGGTTTATGGACAAGTTTATTTGTTAAACCATTAGCATGGGTTATCATTAAAGTGGGAGTATTTCTTAAAAATTATGGTTTAGCACTAATTGTTACATGTTTAATAATTAGATTAATATTATTTCCATTTACAAGAAAAACAGCTATGCAATCTGAATTATTAAAAAAAGCTCAACCAGAAATGCAAAAAATAGAAAAGAAATATGAGAATAAAACAAGTGCTGAAGATCAAAATAAAAAGGCTCAAGAGATGATGGTAATTTATCAAAAATACAAAATTAATCCTGTGGCAGGATGTTTACTAGCTTTTATTCAATTGCCATTATTACTTGCTTTCTATGAAGCAATTCAAAGAACACCAGCTATTTTTGAAGATAAATTCTTGTTTTTAGAATTAGGTAAAACACCGTGGACAGCTATTAAAGGCGGCGAATATTGGTATATAATTTTAGTTATCTTAATATTCGTAGCAACATTATTCTCATTTAGAAAGACACTCAAAGATCAAGCAACAAATCCAGCAATGAATATGAAAACAACATTATATTTTATGTTAGCAATTATCACTTATAGTTCATTTACTATTGCTAGTGCAGTAGGTATCTATTGGGTAACATCAAATATATTTACTATTGTTCAAAACTTAATGGTTGAAAGAAAGAAGGTTAAATAAATGAAAAAATATACATATGAAGGAAAAACAAAAGAAGAAACTATTGGTAAAGCATTAGAGGAATTAAAGGTAGCTGAGAAAAATTTAATAGTTAACGTCCTTGAAGAAAAAAACACATTACTCAAAAAAAGTGTCAAAATTGAGGTAATAAATTACAATGATTTAATTGATTTTATTAAGGAAACAATAACTGAAATTACTAAAATGATGGGGATGACAGTAAATCTTGAAGTTAGACGTAGAGATGATAATATTACAATTAAAATATTCTCAGATCACAATGCAGTCTTAATAGGAAAGAATGGTCGTGCAATCGAAGCACTACAAACTATCGTAAGACAAATAGTACATAATGAGACTAATGAATTTATCGGTATCATTCTAGATGTTGAAAACTATAAAGAAAAAAGAGTAAAGAATCTCGAATATCTTGCCAAAAAAGTAGCAAAAGAAGTAAAAGAAACAAAGGTAGAAACTAAATTAGACTCTATGAATTCATATGAAAGAAGAATAATTCACAGTATTTTATCTGATAATAAATACGTTTATACTGAATCCATCGGTGAAGAACCTAATAGATGTGTTGTTGTAAAACCTAAAGAAGTTTAATAAAAAAGATATAAAAAAATATCTTTTTTTTAAATTCTATGCTAAAATATTTACGAATTGGAGGTGCTCTCATGGAAGACACGATTGCTGCTATTTCAACCGCTCTAGGTGTTGGTGCCATATCAATTATTAGAGTTAGTGGTAAAGATGCGATTAAAATAGTTAATAAAATATTTGATGTAGACATTTTAAATGCCAAAAGTCATACCATTCATTATGGTCATATTATTGATGAAAATAAAGTTATTGATGAAGTTTTAGTAAGTGTTATGTTAGCACCTAAAACTTTTACAACTGAAGATGTTGTCGAAATTAATTGTCATGGTGGAATTAGTACAACAAATAAAGTTCTTGAATTAGTATTATCAAATGGTGCAAGATTATCTGAACCAGGTGAATTTACTAAAAGAGCTTTCTTAAATGGACGTATTGATTTAACTCAAGCCGAAGGTGTAATGAATTTAATTGAAGCTAAAAGTGATAAATCAAGAGAAATGTCAATTAATCAACTAACTGGTAGTGTATCTAGTATTATATCTAATATAAGAAGTGATTTAGTTAGTATTATTAGTAATATTGAAGTTAATATAGATTATCCTGAATATGAAGATATTGAAGTTCTAACTAATGATAAAATCACACCAGAAATATCTAAAATTAAAGAAAAATTATTGACAACCATTAAGAATGCTGAAAATGGGAAATTATTAAATACTGGTATAAAAATTGGTATTATTGGTAAACCAAACGTAGGTAAAAGTAGTCTATTGAATACCTTACTTGAAGAAAATAAAGCAATTGTTACTAATATTGAAGGTACTACAAGAGATATTGTTGAAGGTGATTTTCTTTTAAATGGTATTGCTTGCCATGTTATAGATACTGCTGGTATTAGAGAAACAGAGGATATTGTTGAAAAATTAGGTGTTGATAAGAGCTTAGCTATAATTGAAGATGCCGACTTAATAATATTTATGTTAAATAATAATGAAAAATTAAATAATAATGAAAAAGAATTATTGGATAAAATAAAAAACAAAAAACATATCATTGTTATCAATAAAATTGATTTAAATAATGAACTTATTATTAATGAAGAAAATGTAATAAAGATAAGTATTAAAGAAAATATTGGAATTGATAAATTAAAAGCCAAAATAATTGAAATGTTTAATCTTGGAGAAATTATTACCAATGATCTAACATATTTAAGTGATGCCAGAAGTATTTCCCTTCTTAAAAAAAGTTTAAATATTATTAATGAATCGCTAAATAATATTGAAAAAGGAACCCCAATCGATATTATTGAAATGGATTTAAAAAATTGTTGGAATACTTTAGGTGAGATAATTGGGGAAACTTATACTGATGAATTAATTGATGAAATATTTTCTCGCTTTTGTTTAGGAAAGTAAGTGATAAAATGAAGTATGACATAATTGTCGTTGGTGGTGGACATGCTGGATGTGAAGCGGCATATGCTAGTGCTAATATTGGTAAAAATACATTACTAATTACCGCAAGTAAAAGCAATATTGCTACCCTTCCATGTAATCCATCTATTGGTGGATCAGCCAAAGGAATAATTGTCCGTGAAATTGACGCTTTAGGTGGTATTCAAGGTCGTATTGCTGATAAAACAGCTCTCCAAATGAAGATGTTAAATTCATCCAAAGGACCAGCTGTAAGATCACTACGCGCTCAAGTAGATAAAATAACTTATCCAAAAGAAATGTTAAATATTTTAGAGAAAACTAAGAATCTAACAATAATGGAAACAATGGTTGAAGACTTAATCGTAAATAATAATGAAGTTTTTGGTGTTGTTACGGAAAATGATCAGAAAATTTATAGTAAAAAAGTAATTTTGACAACTGGTACTTACTTAAAAGCTGATATTCTAATTGGATCAGAAAGAACTAGAAGTGGTCCTCATGGTGAAAGGCCATCTATGCATCTAAGTGATAAATTAAAAGATTATGGATTTGAAATATTAAGATTAAAAACAGGGACTCCACAAAGAATAGAAAAGAGTTCAATTGATTTTTCAAAAACTAAAGAAGAAAAAGGAGATTCTATTTGTTATAGTTTTAATACTGAAGAAACTATACCATATGATACAAGCAAACAAGTACCATGTCATTTAATTTATACAACGCCTGAAACACACAAGATAATTTTAGATAATTTAAATAAATCTGCAATGTATGGAGGACGCGATGATATTGAAGGTGTTGGTCCACGATATTGCCCTTCAATTGAAGATAAAATAGTTCGCTTTAGTGACAAAGAAAAACATCAATTATTTATTGAACCAGAAAGCATGTATTATGATGATATGTATCTTCAAGGTTTTTCAACAAGTATGCCTCGTGATGTTCAAGAAAAAATGGTTCACTCATTACCAGGCTTAGAACATGCAATTATTAATAAATATGCCTATGCTATCGAATATGATGCTATCTATCCTACACAGATTAATCGTAGTTTAGAAACTAAAGTATTAAAAAATCTTTATACTGCTGGTCAAATAAATGGGACAAGTGGTTATGAAGAAGCTGCTGGTCAAGGAATAATTGCTGGTATTAATGCATCTTTAGCAATAGATAATAAAGAACCATTAATTCTTAAAAGGAATGAAGCTTATATTGGTGTATTAATAGATGACTTAGTAACTAAGGGTACAATAGAACCATATCGTATGTTAACATCACGTGCAGAATACCGTTTAATTTTGAGACACGATAATGCTGATTTAAGATTAACAGACTATGGCTACCAAGTTGGGACTATCAAAAAAGCAAGATATGATAAATTTATAAATAAAAAGAAAAGTATTAAAGAATTAACAAGTTATTTAAAAGAGCATAAATTAACGCCAACGAAAGAACACAATGAATTATTAACAAAACTAAATAGTGCCCCAATCAAAGATGGTATTAGCTTATATAACTTATTAAAAAGAACAGAAATAACTATAAATATTCTTCAATCTAATAAGATAATTCCAAAAGATTATCCAGATGATGTTGAAGAACAAGTTGAAATTAATATTAAATATGAAGGGTATATTAATAAAATAAATAAAGAAGCAGAGAAGATGTTAAAACAAGAAGAAAAACAAATACCTTTTGATTTAGATTATACTAAAGTACCAAATCTTGCTAGTGAAGCAAGGCAAAAATTAATAAAAGTTAACCCTACTACCATTGGTCAAGCCCTAAGAATTAGTGGCGTTAATCCATCTGATATATCAATACTAATGATTTATTTAAGGAAGTATTATAATGAATAAAGAAGAATTTGTTAATGAATTAGCAAAATTGAATATTAAATTGAGTAATAATCAATTAAATCAGTTAAACACTTATTATCAAATGCTAGTTGAAGAAAATAAAAAATATAATTTAACTGCTATTACTGAAGAAAACCAAGTATATTTAAAGCATTTTTACGATTCTATTACAATTGTAAAAGCTATAAAATTGGATAACCAATATATATGTGATATTGGTACTGGTGCTGGATTTCCTGGGTTAGTGCTAAAAATAATCTTTCCTAATATTAAAATAGATTTATTAGATGCTACCAATAAAAAATGTGAATTTTTAAAAATGGTAATTGATAAATTAGAACTTCAAAATATTAATGTTATTAATGCTAGATGCGAAGATTATGCAAAAAGAGTAAGAGAAAAATATGATATTGTTACATCTCGTGCTGTTGCCCCATTAAAACACTTACTTGAATATTCAATTCCATTACTAAAAATTAATGGTACATTTATTTCTTTAAAATCAAATATTAGTGAAGAAATACTTAATATTAATAATTATTATCAAAAATTATCTTTATTTAATGAAAAAATAATAGAATTTGAATTACCATATGAAAAAAGCAAAAGAACGATTTATATGGTTATGAAGGAAAAAGCAACTCCTTTAATATATCCTAGAATATATAGTCAGATAAAAAAGAAAGAAATTTAAAAAATGAGACATTGTCTCATTTTTTAGTGTCACGATAATAGATTAATTCTGCAATTTGATTACTAACTAAATCTAATTCGTCATCATAATTATCACTCAAGTATTCTTCTATATCAAATAGTAATTCTCGCATGCTTGTATATTTATTAAAATCAAATCCTTTGTTTTTTAATATATTAACTTGATAATCATTAAGTAAAATACCATGATCATAATGCTTTAATAACAATTCATCATGATTAGCATATTTGATAGCTTCATCAAAATTAATATCCACATTTTTTATTTTCATAATTAATCCCCATCTAAGTATAACATAAAGTCATAAAAAAATGTTGAAAAAAAATAGAATCTATTGTATTATATTAATATAGGGTAGAAAAGAAATAAAGAGGTGGTAGTTTGCCGCAAGAAAACATAACGTTACTCAAAATGGAGTTACTGACACCAAATCCCAATCAACCAAGAAAAATATTTAATGAATCTTCATTAAATGAATTGGCAACTTCAATTAAAGAATATGGTGTATTAAATCCCGTTTTAGTAAGAAAAAAAGATAATTTATATGAAATAATTGCTGGCGAGAGAAGATATCGAGCGGCTAAAATTGCAGGTCTTACAGAAATACCAGTAATTATTAAAGATATTTCAGATGATAAAGTATCAGAAATAGCACTCATTGAAAATATTCAAAGAGAAAATATAACACCTATTGAAGAAGCAAAAACCTATGATACAATCATAAAAACTACGAAAATGACTGAGAGGCAACTGAGTGAATATATTGGAAAATCTCAACCAGCTATCGCCAACAAATTAAGATTATTAAAACTACCCGAAAAAGTTCAGGAAGCAATTAATAAAAAACAAATAAGTGAAAAGCATGCTAGAACATTACTAACAGTTAAAGATGAAAATAGACAAATAGAATTATTAGAAAGAATAATTAAAGAAAGACTATCTGTTAAAGATTTAGACTATATAATAAACAAAGAAAAAGAAGAAAAGGAAAGTGATAATATGGATAATGGAAATTTTTTCCCAAACTATAATAATCAAGAAAATAATAATGTATCTTTAAATCAAATGAATATGCAAACAGTTGGGGGAGCACCTCAACCAGCAGTGACACCTACACCTATGCCTGCAGTAGAGCAACCAGTTGTTGCTCCTACTCCAGAACCAGCATTAGTGCAAGAACCAACTCTACCACAAGTAGAAATTCAAAATATGGAACCAATTAATGGTCCTGAACCTATAATGCCAGAAATTAATTCTGAGTCAGTGTCTCCAATTCCTGAATTTGGAGTTAATAATACTGAACCGGCTCCTGTAATACCAGAAACTTCTCCTGCTCCAGTTGAAGCGAGTGCACCAAGCGTTGATATACCATTGTTTGGAGAAAACACTACACCAGAGCCTGCACCAATTGCACAACCAACTCCTGAAGTTCCTGCAAGTGTAGAACCTCCTGTAGTGCAAGAAACACCATTATTCAATAATGATTTAAATAACCAAGCACCAGCTCCTGAACCAAACTTAAATGAATCATTCTATGAAGTTCCTGTTAATGTATCTCCAGTGATTGAAGAACCCAAAACAGATAATTTTACGATAGTTCAACAATTACTAAGTAGCAATAATATTGCATATAAAGCATATAGTAACGAAAATGGTCATTGTATTATTATAGAATTATAAAAGCTTTCAATTGAAAGCTTTTTTAATTATCATTATTTTCTTCTTTAAATATTGAATCTAAATCGTAATTGTAATCTGTATAAGGCTCAGTTCCTTTAATAAAATAAAACATCTTACTCTTTTTATCGTCTTCTTTTGCCAATTCCCCAGTAATAGGATTAACCAATACTCCAACAATATTATTTGGAGCATTGTACCATTCATTTTTTTTATTTTTTAAATATCCTTCCATTGTTTCAATCCAGATATCCTTGTGATGAGGCGTATCACTAGCATTAAATTCTCTATTATCATCATATCCAGTCCACACCCCAAGAACAGCATCTTTATTATATCCAATAATCCACATATCAGTATTGGTTGTCCCTGATTTAATTGCATATTTTTTAGTCATTTTAGGAAGCAAACTAATAAGTGTTGGATAATTATAGTCAATAAAATCAGTATCATGAGTATAAGTCAACATCTCATTCAAAATATAAACTAAACTTTCATTTAAAATATTCATTTTTTCTTCTTTGTATTCATAGAGAATATTACCTTTGCTATCCTCTATTTTTTTTATTAAATGGCCGTTTACTTTATAACCCATATTAGCAAACGAAGCATAACTATTAACCATATCATATAAACTAATTTCTTCAGTTCCTAAAGCTAATGAAGGAACAGCTTCTAATTTGTTTGAAATTCCTAGTCTATTGGAAATTGATACTAATTTTTCTTCACCTAAAAACAAATGTGTTTTTACGGCATATATGTTGTCAGAATAAGCAATGGCAGCTCCCATTGATAGTGGACCATTAGCGTATTTATCATTATAATTTTTAGGTGTATATTTCTTATTATTTGAAAAAGAAAAAGTTGTTTTCTCACTTATAAAAGAAGAAGCTGATGTAAAACCGTTTTCTAAAGCAGCATAGTATAAAAATGGTTTCATTGTTGAACCAACTTGCCTTTTAGCATTAATTGCCCTGTTAAACTGACTATTATTATAATTAGTACCACCTATTAATGCTAGTATTTCACCATTATCTGGATTCATTAAAATTGCAGATACCTGTAACTCACCTAAGTTTTTATTTTTTATTGATTCTTCTAATTCACTTTGAGCCTTTTCATCCAAAGTAGTAAATATTTTAATACCACCAGTAGTAAGTATTGAATCTGGTATTCCTGGAATACTCTTTAATTCACTTAATACTGCATCTTTGTAATATAATTTTCCAGAAGTCATATTAGTATTACTTTCACCAATGTAATTTAAATTAGTATTTATAGCATTTTTCATTTGATTTTCAGTAATTTTTTTATTATTTAGCATTAGTTTTAAGACAGTTTCTTGCCTCTCTTTAGCAGTTTTTTGATTTGTTAATGGCGAATTGTTGGCTGGGGACTGTGGTATACCAGCAAGCATGGATGCTTCAGCCAAGTCAAGTTCTGCTGCTGATTTTCCAAAATAGTATCTTGAGGCGTTTTCTATCCCGTATATTCCACCATAGTTAATTGTATTTAAATAACCTTCAAGAATTTCTTTTTTTGTATAATGTGTTTCGAGTTCAAAAGCAAGCAATGCTTCTTCAAATTTTCTTTTCCAAGTTTTATCATAATTTAAATATAGGTTTCTTGCATATTGTTGAGTTATTGTTGATGCTCCTTCAGATAAACTCTTAGATGTAACATTAGTAATAATTGCTTTGGCAATTCTCAAATAATCAAATCCAATATGATAATAAAAGTGTCTATCTTCAGTTGATATAGTCGCATCTATTAAATAATCACTAATTTGATCTAAACTTAGCCAACTATAATTATTAAAAATTAACTCATTATTATTATCATATAAATAATAAGACTGGTTTCTTGTTATTTGAATTTTTGGGGTAATTAAACAATATATATATAAAATGCCATGAAAAGCCACAAAAATAAGCAATAAAGTTGTAAATAACTTCCTGATTTTTTTAAAAAAATTCATAAAATCACTCACATTCTTATGGTCTATCATTATTATTTATCAAAAAATTAAATTTATGAGTTCATTTTTTATATAACTTGTGTTATAATGATGCTTGAATTATTATTTATATTTATAAATGATGCCATTTGGACGGAGGTATTATGAGTATAAAAAAAGAATTACAACAAATAATAAAAGACAGTTTAGTAAAGAATAATATTGATTTTGAACAGGCTAATATTGTTATTGAAACACCTAAAGATAGTAACTATGGAGATTATTCTACTAATATTGCTTTAATGCTCACTAAAATACTTAAAAAAAATCCAATTGATATTGCCGAAGCAATCAAAAATGAAATTGATAGCAATATCATCGATAAAGTTGAGGTAGTAAAGCCGGGCTTTATAAATATCTTTTTAAGTAAAACAGCTTTGCTAAATGAAGTAAATACAATAAATAAACTAGGTAAAAATTATGGCAAATCAAATATTGGAAATAACAAAAAAATAAATATTGAATATGTCAGTGCCAACCCAACTGGTTATTTGCACATAGGACATGCTAGAGGAGCAGCCTATGGAGATAATTTATCAAGAATCATGACTGCTTGTGGTTATGATGTAACTAGAGAGTACTACATTAATGATGCCGGTAATCAAATGAATAATTTGGGCATTTCAATAAAAGAGAGATACAAAGAAATTTGTGGACTAGAATGCAATTTACCAGAAGATGGTTATCATGGTAAGGAAATTATAACTTTAGCAAAGAATATTTATGAAAAATATGGAAATAGTAAATTAGAAGAAAATATTGAATATTTTAAACAAGCAGGATTATCTGTAATGTTAGAAAAAATAAAAAAAGATTTAGATGATTTTAGGGTAAACTTTGATGTTTTCACTAGTGAACAATCATTATATGATAAAGGTTTAGTTGAAAATGTTATTGAAAACTTGAAAAAGAGTAATGCATGCTACATTTCAGAGGATGCATTATGGTTAAAAACAACTGATCATGGTGATGAAAAAGATCGTGTAATTATAAAAAAAGATGGAACATATACATATTTTTTACCAGATATCGCATACCATAACGATAAAATACTAAGAGGATATGATGAATTAATTGATGTCCTTGGAGCAGATCATCATGGCTACATTAATAGATTAAAGGCGGCTATTGAGATACTAGGTAAAAATAAAGACATGTTAAATGTCATAATCTTACAGATGGTGAGATTATTAAAAGATGGTGAAGAAGTAAAAATTAGTAAAAGAACTGGGAAAACTATAACTATCAACGATTTGATGGAAGAAGTAGGCGTCAATGCCGCTAGATATTTCTTCGCCTCTAAGAGTCCTGATACACAAATGGATTTTGATATGTCACTAGCTGTTAAAAATAGTAATGAAAATCCAGTATACTATGTTGAGTATGCAAATGCTAGAATCTCTTCGATAATTAATAGTTATAAAAAAGAAATACCAGAAATTAAAGATTTTCATACAATTAATGATCCATTAGCATATACTATTATGAATAAATTAATAGCTTTTACTGACACTGTTATTTCAGCATCAAATAAAAAAGAGCCACATATTATTTGTAATTACGTGTATGAACTAGCCACTTTATTCCATTCGTATTATAGTAAAGAGAAATTTATTACGGATGACATTGAATATACAAATGAAAGAATAGCTTTATTAAATGCTATTAAAATAGTAATTAATAATGCTTTAGATTTAATCGGTATAATACCAAGAGAAAGTATGTAGGAGGACAAAATGAAATTAAGTAAAATGAAAAAAGAGGAATTAGAATTACTCTCTTATACCAACATTGCTAAGTTGTATTTAGAAGAAAATAAAGTAACTTTAAATACAGCCGATTTATTTAAAGAAATCTGTAAATTATTAGATTTATCTGAAAGAGTATATCAAGATAAAATAGCTGATTTCTTTCAATCATTAACCACCTCTAAAGAATTTATCTTATTAGAAGATGGTAAATGGGATCTAAAAAGTAAACATAAATCAAAGAAAATGGATATTGATGATCTTTATGAAGAAAAAGAAGAAGAGGAAGAAACTGATGACTACGAAGTTGAAGATGAAGGACAAGATGAAGAAGAAGAGTTCAATTCCATTGACGATGAAGAAGAATATGCTGAAGATGATTTATCAGATTTAACTATTCTTAGTGAAGATGAGTTAGAAGAAGGTAACTTAAGTTAAAAGATTTCTAAATGAAATCTTTTTTAATTCTTTATTTATTTTTAATGCATATAATTAAATGATAAAATATGAAAAAAATTAGCATTGGTATTCCTCGAGCATTTAATTATTATAAATATGGTGTATTATGGAAAACATTCTTTGAACGCATTGGACTTAAAGTGATATTAAGTCCTAAAACTAATCAACAAATTATTAAACTTGGAACAACTAATACTCAAAGACTATCTTGCTGGTCTTATAAAATATATCTTGGACATGCTCTATATTTAAAAGACAAGTGTGATTACGTATTTATTCCTCAAATTTGTAATTATGGTAAAAATGCTAAAGTGTGTCAATATCATTTTATTGCTTATGAAAATATTAAAAAATTTATTTCTACAAAAGAAATATTAACTTATAGGATAGACCATACTTCGCATAGATATCAATTATTTGAATTATGTAAAATAGCATTTAGATTTACTAAAAATCCAATTAAAATAATCTATAGTCTTAAATTAGCTCTAAAAAAACAAAAAAACTATAATATAAGTAAAGAAAATGAAAATAAAAATAAATTAACCAAAACAAATAAAAAAGTTTTAATAGTCTCACCAATATATAATTTAAATGATGAGTACATTATAAAACCTATTATTAATTATTTTGAAAACAATAATATAATTTCTATCATTGCCACACACTTAGATAAAAAAATAGCTACAGATTTTTCATTGTATTATCAATATCTTATCCCATGGAAAGATTACCAAGAATTGCTGGGGGCAATATATTACTATCATTATCAAGTAGATGGTATAGTATTTCTTTTTTCAGAAGAATGTGAAATTTTTAATATATTTAAAGATACAACAACATTAAAAAAACCACTATTATTTATTTCACCGGAGACTATTAAAGTAGATTCACAAATAGATGCATTTATAGATATAATAAAATCAAAAGAAAAAGAATTTTAAGAAAAAGATACAAAAACATTTTGTATCTTTAAATTTTGTGTTATAATGATATTGGATAAGAAGGTGGATACATGAATGAATTGTTCTTAATAATAATATTATTTATAACTACATTTACAACATATTTATTATATAAAATATTTGATAAGCGTGGTTTTTATTTTTCAATTGTTATTATGAATATAATTACCTTTATCTTATCATTTAAAATAGTTACTTGCCTAAAACTCAATATTAATTTAGGGATTGTATCTTATCTCAGTACTTTAACAATAATCTACTTATTCATCATTAAATATGGTAAAAAAGAAATTAAAGAATTGATAAAAATAAGTTTATATACTAATATTTTAACTGCATTATTTTTAACAATAAGTAATTATTATATTCCAGCTATAACAGAAACAATCTCAATAAATATTAAAGATACATTTATTACTAATTATAAAATATTAATAACATATCCAATCATTATGCTTCTAAGTGAAATTCTTGTAACAAAACTATATGTTTTTGTAAGCAGTGTTCAGAATAACAAAATGATCGTTATATTATTAACTTATATTATTACTGCCATATTATATACGATTATCTTCTATGTAGTTGCATATATTAAAATATTACCAATTAAAACATCTATCTTTATTGGTATTTCAACATATATTGTAGGTCTAGTAATAACAACTATAAATATTGGCTTTATTTATTATTTAATCAAAAGTAAGAAGGTGATGAAATGATTAACATTGCCTTAGTACTAGTAGAATCAATAATTTGTTATATAGTATTTACCCTATTATTTAAAAAGTATAAGACAGATGGTATATACGTCTTTGCAATTATTGCTACATTTATTGCCTGTGTAATGAATCTTAAAACCATTTCAATTATGAATATTAGTGTTCCTCTTGGATTTGGAGTGACTACTTCTATTATTCTTGGTGCTAATTTAATAACACAAAGACAAGGTTTAATAGAAATTAAAAACTATTTATTAATTGTTATTATAACTGGGATTGTTGCTTGCGGTATCCTCAATATATCAGGAATGATAAGCATCAGTGATTATAATTATTTAGCTAATAAGGCATATGATAATATTTTTGTCTATAACATTAGGATATATTTAGCACTAATTGTATCTTTAGTCGTATCGATCATTATAAGCACAAGACTATTTTATACGATTAAAAGACTAAAAAACAAAATTGTTTTAAGTAATGTATTTTCGATTATTATTACTGAGTTTGTTGAAAACATTATATTTATATTAATTGCTTATTTATTTGAATATCAAACTATTGATTTAATCTTATGTATTATCTTTAGATATACCATTAAGATTATAATTGGTATTTTAGGAACAATACCATTGTATATAGCCAATAAAAATAATTGATAAGGAAGTGAATTATGAGAACTAGAAAAAAAGAATTAGTTAGTGATGAACTAAAGCCTTTCGTAGGAAATCTAATTAGAGAAAACAGACAAAAATATAATTATTCACTTGAAGATTTGTCTGCAGCTCTAAACCATCAAAAAAATCGTCAAACATTACACAAATATGAAACAGGATTATTGAATATTCCATACGATATTTTCTTCGAAATATGCCATATCTTTAATATTGATACATCAATCTTAAATGATATTGAAATAAGTAAAGAAGAAAAAGAAACACTAGAAAATAAATTCGTTAAAAATTATGTTAATAATGCAAGAACTGATAAGAATTTGACGATTCAAAAAGAAAAAATTATCAATACTTATAAAAATGCAACATATGAACCTGTAGGTAAATCTGAATTATCAGTTAAATTATTAGATGATTCAATGAGTCCATTTTACTTAAAAAATGATAAAATCTATTTTGCTAAACAAGAAGAATACAAAAATGGTGATGATATTGTTATTGCTATTAAAGGTAATGTTTTATCAGTAAGAAAACTATATAAATATCCAAAAGGTATAATTTTACAAGCAATGAATCCAAAGTATCCAAGTTTAAATGTTAACATTATTTCACCAGATATGATTTTGGGTAAAGTAATTGGTATTCATAGAGAAATAAAATAAATAAAAAAGAAAACAACTAATTTAATTAGTTGTTTTTTTCTTAATCTATAAAGATTAGTTTAAAGCATCTTTTAATTTGCTTCCAGCTTTGAAGCCAGGTACTACTCTAGCAGCAATCTTAACTTCAGCACCAGTTTGAGGGTTTCTACCAGTTCTAGCAGCTCTCTTCTTAGCAGTGAAAGTACCAAATCCTACTAAAGTTACTTTTCCTTCCTTCTTTAATCCTTTTGTTACTCCTGCAACTACAGCATCAAGAGCTCTAGCAGCATCAGCCTTAGTTAAATCTGCTTTTTCAGCAACGAATTCTACTAATTCAGCTTTTGTCATTTTTTTGTTTACCTCCGTTTTCTCTTAAGCATACACAATCTATGCTTACGAATATATATTAGCACGAAATCCCTTTAAAATCAAGAGGCTAACTAAAAAAATGCCATAAAATATGGCGTTTTTTCATAATTCTTTACAGAAAGTGTCCAGTTATATAACAATTGCAATCATTGTAGAGCTTCCTTTATTGATTATTTTAGTTAATGTTTGGCATAGTTTATATCTTACATTATCAGGCATCATAGCAAGTTTTGCTTGTATTCCCTCTTGTACAATTACATCTAAACTTCTACCAAATATTTCACTTTTCCATATATCATCACTATTTTTGCTATCAGTAAGACTCTTAATTAATTCTTTGCTCTGCATTTCACTACCGATAATTGGTTCAAATGTTGATTCTACGTCTACTTTTATCATGTGAATTGATGGTGCCTTAGCCTTAAGCTTAACTCCATATCTGCTACCTTGTTTAATAATTTCTGGTTTTTCTAATTTCATATCAGCAAGTGTTGGCGCAGCAATACCATATCCAGTTTGTTTTACAGTTTTAAGAGCACTCTTAATTTGGTCATATTCACTTTTGGTATCATTAAATTCTTGGAATAAACTTAGTAGATCGGCTTTTGAGCTAACATCAATATTAATTATTTCTTTAAGAACTTGATTATACAATCCATCTGGTGCTGATAGGTTAATTGTTACTTCTCCAGTTGATGTATCAATATCTGATAAATAAGCTTTAGAAATGTATTCACTATCACTAAAATAATTCGTAATCGTATCAACATCTCTAATCTTATCGATTGCTACGACACTTTCTCTAATCTTATCAATATATGCCTTTTTAACATAATGATCAGGATTTAGAATTGATATCCAATCAGGCATATTTACTTTAACATCAACGACTGGGAATTCATATAATGCTTCTTTTAAAATATTAAGCATATCCCTTTCTTGCATCACTTCAACGTTTATAGGTAATACTGGCACATTATATTTAACTTTTAATTCTTCAGTTAAGTTACTTGCTTCAGGACTAGATGGATTACTAGTATTTAAAAGGACAATATAAGGTTTACCAATTTCTTTTAATTCACTAATGACAGTTTCTTCCGCTGGAACATAATCATTTCTACTGAATTCACCAAAAGATCCATCAGATGTAACTACTATTCCAATAGTTGAATGGTCTTTGATAACCTTTTCAGTTCCGATTTCAGCTGCTTCAATAAAAGGAATTGGTTCACTATACCATGGTGTCATTACATACCTTGGGCCATTTTCATCATCTACTCCCTTGGCATCATTAATTACATAGCCGACACAATCAATCATTTTAATATTGGCGCTGAAATCATCGATATTTATTTTAGCCGCATTAGCAGGTACAAACTTAGGTTCAGTAGTCATAATCATTTTGCCACTCGCTGCTTGTGGAAGTTCATCTAAAGTTCTTTTTCTTTCAAATTCATCTTGAATATTTGGAACGACTAAATTCTCCATAAATCTACGAATAAAAGTCGATTTACCGGTTCTAACCGCTCCGACAACTCCTAAATATATATCTCCACCAGTTCTTTTAGCAATATTTTTAATAACCTCTATTTTTTCCATACAAAACCTCTTTTCTACTTAATCTTATGAAATAAAAGAGGGTTTATTCAAAAAGTATAAAAAAAAGAATTAAGATTTAACTTAATTCATTATTTTAAGTATTGTTTTAAAAACTGTCCGGTATAACTATCCTTAGATTTAGCAACTTCATCAGGAGTGCCAGTAGCTACGACTGTACCTCCCATGTCTCCACCTTCTGGCCCTAAATCAATAATATAGTCAGCAACTTTTATAACATCTAAGTTATGTTCAATCACAATAACTGTGTCACCATTGTCGACTATTCTTTGTAAAATTACTAACAGTTTTTTAATATCATCGGCATGTAAACCTGTTGTTGGTTCATCTAAGATAAAGACGCTTTTACCAGTAGGTTTCTTTTGAAGTTCTTTAGCTAATTTAACTCTGCCAGCTTCACCACCAGAAAGTGTTGGAGCACTTTGTCCAAGTTCAATATAGGATAGTCCTACATCATTCATAATCTGTAATTTGTCTTTAATTTTCTTATGATTTTCAAAGAATGGTAATGCTTCAGATACTCTCATTTTAAGAACATCAGCAATATTTTTATCTTTAAACTTGATTTGAAGTGTTTCACTATTATATCTTGTACCATGACATACTTCACAAGGAACATATACATCAGGCAAGAAGTTCATTTCAATTCTTTTTACTCCATCACCCCAGCAAGCTTCACATCTACCGCCTTTAACATTAAATGAAAATCTATTTTTACCATAACCTCTAATTTTAGATTCTTTCATGTCAGCAAATAAATCTCTAATATCATCGAATACTGATACATAAGTAGCTGGATTACTTCTTGGTGTTCTACCGATAGGATCCTGTGTAATATGAACAACTTTATCGACATTTTCTAAGCCAATTACATCTTTACAATCCCCCACTACTGTTCTTGATTTATATACCTTTTTCATTAGGGCATTGTATAAAATATCATTAACTAATGTTGATTTTCCAGAGCCTGATACCCCAGTTACACAGATAAACTTACCAAGTGGGAATTTTACATTGATGTTTTTTAAATTATGTTCTTTTGCTCCTTTTACCTCAATAAACTGACCATTTCCCTTACGTCTTATCTTAGGCACATCTATTTTCTCAATACCCCTTAAATATTTACCAGTTAATGAATTAGGATTATTCATGACTTCTTTTGGTGTACCAGCAGCCATAATTTCTCCCCCATCATTACCAGCACCGGGACCAATATCAACCAAATAATCGGCTGCTAACATCGTCTCACTATCATGTTCAACGACAATTAAAGTATTGCCCAAATCACGCATTTCTTTCATTGAATTAATTAATTTTTCATTATCTCTTTGATGAAGACCAATTGATGGCTCATCTAAAACATATAATACACCTGTAAGCTTACTACCAATTTGTGTAGCCAATCTAATTCTTTGTGCTTCACCACCAGATAATGTACTAGCAGATCTACTTAGTGCAATATAACCTAGCCCCACATTATTTAAAAACTCTAAACGATTAATAATTTCCTTTACTAATAACTCACTTATTTTCTTTTGTTCATTCGTTAATTTAAGATTTTGCATAAACCTATATAAATCAGCAATACTCATGTTAGTCATTTCATAAATGTTTTTATCATTAATTAAAACACTTAAAATATCATCCTTTAATCTTGTTCCATGACACATTGAACAAACTTGTTCTATCATGTATCCCTCAATCCATTCTCTTACCCATGTAGCAGTAGTTTCCAAGTATCTACGTTCAAGATTAGTAATAATACCCTCATAATAATCCTTTTTGGATCTAGTTCCACCTGATTTGGATAAATAATTGAAGGTGATTATATCGGATGAACCATATAAAATAATATCTAATTTTTCTTTTGGAAGTTTTTTAATTGGCATATCTAAATCAATGTCGTAGTATTTGGCTACTGTTGATATTTCTGTATATTGAATATTTTGATCAATTGTTACTGTTTTGATAGCACCTTCATTAATACTTAAATTAGTATCAGGAATTAAAAGTTCCACGCTAATTTTCTTTTTAACTCCTAAACCATTACATTCAGGGCATGCACCATATGGAGCATTAAATGAAAACATTCTAGGTTCTAATTCTGGTAAAGAAAAATCACAGTCTGGGCAAGCATATTTCTCACTCATAATAATTTCTTCTCCACCAATAACATCAATTACACATTTACCATTAGCTTTCTTACAAGCTAGTTCAATAGCTTCATACAAACGACTTCTGATATTATCCTTAATAATAAGTCTATCGACAATGATTTCAATAAAGTGCTTTTTATTTTTCTCTAATACAATATTTTCAGATAAATCATAATCATTACCATCTATCTTAGCATGCAAAAATCCTTCTTTTCTTAGATTATCTAATAAATCCTTTTGTGTGCCTTTTTCTCCATAGACAATAGGACTTAAAACTCTAATCTTTGTACCTTCAGCTAGTCGCATAATTTGTACTGTCATTTCTTCAATACTTTGACTAGTAATTGGTCTATGATGATTAGGGCAATAGGGAACACCAATACGTGCGTATAAAAGTCTTAAAAAGTCATATATCTCAGTAACCGTACCAACAGTACTACGAGGATTATTATTTGTGCTTTTTTGATCAATACTAATACTTGGACTAAGTCCTTCGATGCTATCGACATCAGGTTTATTTGTGCCACCTAAAAACTGTCTGGCATAAGCGCTAAGACTATCTACATATCTTCTTTGTCCCTCAGCATATATCGTATCAAAAGCCAAACTACTTTTTCCACTTCCAGATACTCCGGTCATAACAATTAATTTATTTTTAGGTAGCGTAATATTTATATTTTTTAAATTATTTTCTCTTGCACCTTTAATAATAATCTGATCCATAGACTTTTCCCTTCCTTAAAATATATTTCTAAATAAATATTATACTCAAAAATCAAAAAAAGACAACTAACTAGTCATCCATTTTGATATTTTTCTTTATTTTGTCTCTAATTCTAAACAAAGTATTATAGATTGCTTTCGTATCTTTATTTAATGATTTAGCGATTTCTTCCACCGAATAACCTTGAATTCTCAAATCAAAAACTTTCTTTTCAAATGTGGTAAGTTTTTCTTCAATTACCTTGGTTATCTCCATATTATTATCAATGGACACAAAATATTTTTCAATGTCCATCTTATCTTTCATCGTCTTTTCTAAATTATCGTTAATAGCAATTGCTTCATTTAGTATTTTATCTTTACCTCTAGTAACCTTTTTTAAATAACTAGCTATTTGTCTTTCAACACAAAGCATTGCAAAAGTATAAAATGTTGCTTCGGTTTCTTGAGAAAATGTCTTAATAGCCTCATCTAAACCAATGAATCCTTCTTGCATTATATCATTAATTTCTACGCCATGATGAGAGGCTAAGACAATAGCATTTTTACTTTTTTTAACGATAATTGGTTTATATTTTTGATATAGTTTATTAATAGCATCTTCATTACCATCTTGAGCTAAGAAAACTAATTCATAATCATTAGCATCCATTATCTATCACCTGACACTATTCTTGATAAAACAATTCCGGCTGAAACTGATGCATTTAAACTATTAATTTTTCCGACCATCGGTATTTTAGCAATATAATCGCAATTATCTTTGACAATTTTACTCATACCATGTCCTTCATTACCAATTACTAAACAAATAGGCGAGTTGTAATCAATTTTAGTATAATCTTCACCATCCATATCAGTTCCAACAATCCAGTATCCAATATCTTTTAACTTCTTGATAGTGGCTGTGAGATTACTAACTCTAACTATTGGCATATTATAAATTGCTCCGGCACTAGTCTTAACTACTGTTCCATTTATAACTACACTTCTGTCATTTGGAATAATGATGGCATCTATACCAAGTGCTTCACATGTTCTAATAATAGCTCCAAAATTATGAGGATCCTCTAAATGATCTAACATTACAACTAGGGGATTCTTTTTATTTATCTTACTAATATAATCAAAATCGTATGTATCTACGTCATCAACTTCCACAACAATACCTTGATGTAATCCATCTACCTTGCTATCTAGTACTTTACTTGGAACAATTGTATATTTAATTCCATTTTTCTTTATCAAATCAAAAATTTCTTTATCATTAAATCTATCAGCTAAATATATTTTATTAATTTTTTCCTTACTATTAATTTTTTCTTTTGCTACATTCTTTCCATATATAAGCATCTTATTCCTCCAACTCGCCGCCCCAATTTAATAAACCACCATCAAGGTCATATAAATTGGTATAACCCATATTTACTAGAGTCTCCACAGCTTGTCTACTACGCATTCCAGATTGACAATAAACAATAATTGTTGTGTCTTTATCATATGCTACGGTATCGATTTGATCTAGTGGAATATTGACAGCATTTGGAATATGTTCACGATTATATTCATCAACAGTTCTTACATCAATAAGTACTGCCCCACCATTTAATATTTCTTGTGCTCTGTTAGTATCGATAACTTCATACATTTTACTACTAGCACATGCGGTAAGTAAAACGATAACTATTAATAAACTAATTATTTTTTTCATCATATTCCTCCAAAATTACATTGATTATTTTATTGAGTCTTTCCTTTTTATTATCTAAATATAAGTATCCAATTAAAGCTTCAAAACCAGTAGCCATCTTATAAGTAATAATATCAGTATTTTTAGGATGACTTTCTCTTTTATAGTTTCTTCCTCGTTTAACAATTTCTATTTCTTCATTAGTTAAAAAATTATTATTAATTAAATAATCTAAAATCTTACTTTGACCTTTTGCAGATACATACTTAATTGCCTCTTTCTGAAGTTCTTCTACTTTAGCAATACCACTATTAATTAGATATTCTCTAATATATACTTCGTATACAGCATCCCCCAAATATGCTAAAGTAATGATATTTATTTCTCTTATATCCATTATTTCACCACCAAAATTATACCATATTCTCTTAAAAATTAAAATATGTTATAATCTAATTGTGAGGTAATATATGAGAAAAGTAATAATTGGTAAAACATATCGACATTTCAAAGGAAATCTTTATAAAGTAATTGATATTGTCAAAGATAGTGAAAGTGATGGGGAAGTAGTTATCTATGAAGCCCAGTATGGTGACCATACAAGATGGGCAAGACCATATGATATGTTTATAAGTAAGGTAGATAAAGACAAATATCCCAAAGTTAAACAGACATATAGGTTCCAGCAAATTGATTAGCAATTAAAAGGGCGACATTTATGTCGCCTTTTTTCGTTAACCTATAGCTTACTATAGTAATCGTATCTTTTCTTAGCCCATTCTTTTTGCATATTTAAAAGTCTTTCCGCATCATCGGGGTTAACTTTCTTTAAATTAGCGTATCTATTTTCATTAGATAAGAATGAATCATATTTGCTTTCATCAATTTCTTTTGAATCTAGTGTGAATGTTCCTGTATCAGGGTTAGATCTAAATGTTAAGAAGTAACCACATTCAGTTGCTAATTTAGAATCATCTAAACTATGTTCCATACCAGTCTTAATACCATGTTCGATACATGGAGCATAAGCAATAATAATTGATGGGCCTTTATGATTATTTGCTTCTTGTAATGCCTTTAAGTATTGTTCTTTATTATATCCAATATTTACGCAAGCTACATAAACATGTGGATAGCACATTGCAATTCTCGCTAAATCTTTTTTATAGTTAGTTTTACCACTAGCGGTAAATGAAGCGATTGAACCAAGATTACTTGATTTTGATGATTGACCACCAGTATTTGAATATACTTCGGTATCAAGAATTAAAATGTTGATGTTTTCATTAGTAGATAATACATGATCAAGTCCACCATAACCAATATCATAGGCAAATCCATCGCCACCGATAATCCACATTGATTTAGGAACAATGTAATCGCGAAGTTCTAATAACTCAGGATGTTTCTTATAGTCAATTTCATTATATACTTCCTTGCATATGTTATAGTCATCCATATTTTCTAACCATTTATTAAATACTGGGTCTTTATGATTTTCCATATATTTTTTAATCTTATCTCTTTTAATGTTGATACCAGTTTTAATACCTAATCCAAACTCTGAATTATCTTCGAACAAACTATTAGCCCAAGGAATACTATAAGGCGTAGATGGCGCACTAGCACCATAGATTGAAGAACATCCGGTTGCATTGGCAATTATTAAATTATCATTAAATAATTGGGTTAGATTCTTTATATAAGCTGTTTCTCCACATCCCGCACATGCTCCAGAATATTCAAACTTAGGATCTGTGAATTCTAAATTTTTAACATTAACTATTTTACTTTCATAATCCATTTTATGACTAGTTAAATAATTATAGTTTTCATTAGTAAGTTTACTTTTATCATAAGGACGCATTTCTAAGGCTTTTTTACCACCTTTACCCGGACACATATTAGCACATAATCCACATCCTGTACAATCAGCATAAGATACACCGATTGCAAATTTCTTATCCTTTGGCATTAAACTTTGAATAGCATCCTCATATTTATCATCATTATCAAGCAAGAATGGTCTAATTACCCCATGTGGACAAACAAATGCACATTGATTACATTCAATACAGTTTTCTTTTATCCAACAAGGAACGTTTTCAGCGATATCACGTTTTTCGTATTTTGTTGTTCCTCCTGGATAAATACCATTTTTTCTATCCAAGAAAGCACTTACAGGTAGTTCATTTCCTTTAAGTAAACCAATTTGCTCTTCAAATGATAAATTATCTTTTTCCTCATATGTTAAATTAATCCAATTATCATCAACTTTAACTTTATGCATATTTTTAACTGCTTCTTCGACAATTCTGTTATTGACATTAACTACTGCTTCCCCCTTATGTTGGAAACGTTTCTTATTAGTTTCTTTCATAATATCCATAACTTTATTTGTATCAATAATCTTTATAATATTGAAAATACATATTTCCATACAGGTACTAATTTTATTTTTAAGACCTAATTCATTAACTAATTTATAAGCATCGATAGTATAGAAATTGATATGCTTTTTAGCAAGTAAATATTTAATCTTATTTGGAAGGGATTTAATTAATTTTTCATCATCCAATTTAGTATTTAAGAAAAGTGTTCCATTATCCATCAAGTTATCAATAACATCATATTTATAAATATATTCTTCTTTTGAAACAACAACCAGTGAAGGATTATTAACATAATAAGGTTTTCTAATCTTATCACTTGAAATACGCATATGACTTCTTGTTACTCCACCTGATTTTTTAGAATCGTATTGGAAGTATCCTTGGGTATAATTATCGGTATTATCTCCAATTATTTTAATTATATCTTTACAAGTTGATACCATTCCGTCGGATCCATATCCATATATTAAGAATTCCGTCATATTATTTGGAATTATAAAATTATCATTGGTATATAAACTTAAATTAGTAACATCATCATTGATGCCAATTGTAAAGTTATGATGTGGATTACTTTCTTCTAAATGATCAAATACAGCTTTAATTTGAGCAGGTGTTGTATCTTTTGAAGAAAGTCCATATCTACCGCCAATCACTTTAATATTTCTTTCACTTAGTGCAGCCATAACATCTAAGTATAATGGTTCACCGTTTGCTGCAGGTTCTTTTGTCCTATCTAATACCGCTACTTTCTCAACTGTTTTTGGTAAGACACTAAGCAAGTGCTTATTACTAAATGGACGATATAAGTGAACTTCTACCATACCATATTTTTTACCATTCTTATTCAAGTAATCAACTACTTCACGTGTTGTATCACATACGCTACCCATAGCAATAATTACATGCGTTGCATCTTTAGCACCATAATAATTAAATGGTTTAAAATCACTACCAGTAATTTTATTAATCTCATTCATGTAGTTTTCTACGATTGTTGGTACACTATCATATACTTTGTTTCTAGCTTCGGCATTTTGAAAATATATATCATCATTTTGAGCAGTTCCACGTGTATTATATTTTTCGTTATTCATTGCCTTATTGCGAAAATCCGCTAATGCTTTTTCATCGATTAAAGATTTAACTTTATCAAAATCTAAAAGTTCAATTTTATCAATCTCGTGACTTGTTCTAAAGCCATCAAAGAAATTAACAAATGGTAAAGATGCTTTTATTGCTGATAAATGAGCAATTGTTGCCATTCTATATGCATCTTCTGGATGCGATGAAGCTAACATACATACCCCAGTTTGTCTAATTGCATAAATATCTTGGTGATCACCAAAGATACTTAGCGCATGAGTTGCTATACTACGTGCTGCCACATGTAATACCGCTGGTAACATTTCTCCCGCCATTTTATATAAAGTTGGAATCATTAAAAGTAAGCCTTGACTAGCTGTAAATGTTGTTGCCAGTATGCCAGATTGAAGTGCTCCATGTACTAAAGCAACTGCCCCCGCTTCTGATTGCATTTCCACAACTTTCACTTTATTATCCCAGAAATTATAATTATCCTCATGTGATAAAACATCAACTTTCTCAGCCATTGGACTAGCTGGTGTAATTGGATATATACCACATAATTCACTAAACTTATAAGCTACATTACTAACTGCTTCGTTAGCATCCATTGTTTTATATTTGCTCATTTTATCCACCTCTCATCTAATATTAATTATATAATAAATAAGGTGAATATTCAATAAAAAAAGCCTTACTCACTGCAAGTAAAGCCTTGATTAGTATAATTGCTTCTTAAGGTATCAATATCTCTAGATAGATTTAATGTTGCCAAATCAGCATCACTAATCGTATCATAGTCAATAACATATGTTACGCGGTAATCATTATCAGTTATGTCATTAGTGTTTTGTACAGAAAAACCATTGATATTACCATAAGTATTTTGTACGTTGGCATGTCTATCACGAATGCCAGCAATATCTAAAATAGTGCTAGTTACACCATTAATAACACTATCGATAGCACTTCCAACAATTCCATCGATGATACCATCATTATCTGGATAAGTATCATTAGTTGTTCCGTCGGTACCCGTACCAACACCATCCATATTATCAGTTATTCCTCCGTTAGTATCCATATTGTCTTGATGATAATCATATGTTACACGCAATTTTTTAACTTCAGTTCCTTGATAATCGATGCTATATGTCATTTTTGTTGTTAAATATGTACCGGTATTTCGGTAAGTACAACTCATTGTTTTAGTTGCACCCATGCCACAACCTGTAAGCATAAATACACATATTCCTAATAAAACAATCAATTTTTTCATCTTTACCTCCTTTTATTCTTATTATTTACTTAATTTTTAATTTCATAATTGCTAATTTTTAACAAAAAAAGAAGGCTATTGCCTTCTTAATAATCACAGTTTCCTGGAGTTCTTGGATAAGGAATTACATCTCTAATGTTATCGACACCAGTTAAATAGATTAATAGTCTTTCAAATCCCATACCAAATCCCGAATGGACGCATCCACCAAACTTACGAAGATTCAAATACCAATCTAGTTCATCTTGTTTCATACCAAGTTCTTTCATTCTATTTACTAGCTTATCGTAATCTTCTTCTCTTTGACTTCCACCCATAAGTTCACCTGCACCAGGAACTTCCAAATCAACAGCTGCGACAGTTTTACCATCTGGGTTTTGTTTCATATAAAATGCTTTAATATCTTTTGGCCAATTTTTAATAAATACAGGTCCATTAAAGTATTCAGTAATATATTTTTCATGTTCTCTTGCAATATCTTCACCATATTCAGGAGCAAATTCCCATTTAACTGGAGCCTCTTTTAATATCTTAATAACTTCGTCATGATCAACACGTGTGAAATGACTTTTAACAAGTTTATTAAGTTTATCAAGTAAACCATTTTCTACAAACTTATCAAAGAAATCCATTTCCTCTTTGCAATTATCTAAGACATACTTAACAACATATTTAAGCATACCCTCCATAATATCCATATCGCCATCTAAATCACAAAAAGCAACTTCTGGTTCAATCATCCAGAATTCAGAAGCATGTGTCTTCGTATTTGAATTTTCAGCTCTAAAAGTAGGTCCAAATGTATATATTTTCTTATAAGATAAAGCATATGTTTCGCCCTCTAATTGTCCAGTAACAGCAAGACCAACTTTCTTGTTAAAGAAATCCTTTGCATAGTCAACTTTTCCACTTTTAGCAATTCTATCTAAGTCTAATGTCGTTACTTGGAACATTTGACCAGCACCTTCACCGTCATTTGCAGTAATTAGTGGTGTATGAACATAAACGTAACCATTTTCTTGGAAATACTTATGAATGGCATAAGCAGCCACACTTCTTACTCTAAAAACAGCTCCAAATAAATTAGTTCTTGTTCTTAGATAAGCTTGTTCTCTTAAGAACTCACGAGTATGTCTTTTTGGTTGAATTGGATAATCCTCAGGACAATCACCTTCAAGCGTAAAACTAATTAGTTTCATTTCGATAGATTGACCACTACCTTCAGATTTAATAATCTTTCCTTTAGCAGTAATAGCACTACCAATATGTAGTTTTTGAATCTCCTCAAAATCTTTTAAACTATTATCATAAACAATTTGTAAGTTTTTAAAATAAGTACCATCATTAAAATCAATGAAACCAAACTCTTTTTGTTTACGATGATTTCTAATCCAGCCACTTACACTTACTTCTTTATTAATATAATCTTTTGTAAATAAATCTTTAACGTCTATCATGTTCTCCACTCCTCAAGACATATTATACCATAAAACAAGGATATTATATATTAATTTTAGCGATAGTTTCTAAAAAAACTTTAGGATTAACACTAATTTTATTATATAATTCTTTTTGTTTTCTTAACTCATTTATTATCTTAATATCATTACTGGCAAGCATTACTGAAAAATTATCATCTTCACATACGACATTTACTTCTCTCCCAAGTAAATAATCAGCCGAAACATCAAAAACACGCATCATTGCTAAGAGTGTTTTCATACTAGGTGTTCTAAGACCTTTTTCGTAATTAGAAATAGATACTTTTGATACACCTAGTAACCTTCCTAAATTAATTTGACTTAAATGGTATTGTTTTCTCAATATTTTTAATCTATAACCAATAAACATAATCCTTATCCTTTCATATTTTATTTCTTTTTATCATTCTTATTCTTGTTAGTAGCTGGTTTTTCATCTATAACTTCATTTTCACACTCACTAATTACTTTAGTGTCATCATGGTGTTTGCTGCTGCTTAAGAAAGTTACTTTATCGGCTATTATTTCCATAATTTTTTGTTTAATTCCCGCATCATCCTCGACAATTCTTGTTTGAATACGTCCACGAATACCAACAATATCGCCAGTTTTACAGTACTCAGCTGTACTCTCAGCTACAATAGACCATAAAGAGCAATCAATAAAATCGGTATCATATGTACCATCTTGATTTTTAAAAGGCCTACCGACAGCTAAAGTAATAAAACTACCTTTTTTACCACTTTCCGTAACAAATAGTTCTGGTGTTTTCACTAGTCTACCAACAAGCATAATCTGATTTATCATGGTTATCCCTCCTTTCAACTAAAAAATAGCATAATAAAAACAGGGATACAAATTGGAAAAATATTAAATTGTTAGGTTAAATTGCAATAAATAAAAAAGATATTCTATTAACAACTATTGTTGATAAAATTATTAAATATTTGCTATATATAAATATAAGAAAAAGAAATAAATGAATAAAATAAAAAAAGTCAAAATAATTTTTGACTTTTTTATAATTTAACACAAACTTTACATCTATAGTGTTGGTTCATAAATGCTTAAGAAACTATTGGCAATAGCAGTAACATATTTATCTAAATTATTTTTCATATTTTCTAAATCCTTAGCATTAGTAAGATATCCAAGTTCACATAGATATGCCTCGCTACCAACATTACTATTATAGTATGGATTAGCTTTAATTTTTGGCTCATTTCGATTATCGACATAAGCACCAGTCATAATCCCACCAGTTTCTCTTATCATGTAATAGTAATTAGATTTAGTACTATAATCAAATGGCTTTAAGTTTTTATTTTCATATTCTTCGATTGAACTCTTTACATCATCTTCAGTAAATGTTCTTGAATATACTCCTTCAAAAACACGATGTACTTTATTATTGGAAGTAGTTGTATTAGCTTCCTTGATTATATTACTAGCTAAGGTTTTAGCAAAAGTATAATCAATATTAACTGGAGCATATACTTCTACCCCATGAACAGTACTAGAGCCATTACTGTTTAGATGGATTGAAATTAAGTATTTAGCATGTACTTCATGGTTAAGAACTGCCCTACCATGTTCACCATAATCCTGTAATACTTCATTTTTACTTAATTGTCCTTCAGTATGTGTTAATTTTACCTTAACACCATTAGCTTCTAATTTTTCTTTTAGCATATTAGCGGCCTTCATCGTAAAGTCAGTTTCACAGGCACTCCCTTTGCAAGCACCCCCATCCATTCCACCGTGTCCTGGATCGATGACTACATCGTAGATATCTGCATCTTTAGATGGAGTTACCGTAAATCTGATAGTACTGTAGTCTTCATCACTATCAATGATAATCTTATTACCATTAATACTGAAGGTATAATAAGTAGTTTCTTTGTATTCTGTCTTGTTATTTAATCCATAGTATTTATATACATCTTTATCTTTTTCGTCTTTATGACTACTTCTTAAATATAAATAATATGTTCCAGGAAGAATATCTTCTAAATAGATTCCTTTATTAATATATTCAGAAAGATTAAATCCCTCCGTATCTTTATGGATTGGATAACTTCTAAAATCGCCATTATATAAGACTAAATCTAAGTTATCATCATTAACTAAATTACCATGCATGTTTAAATTAGTTCCATAAATTGCCAAATAATCAACATTAACTATCTCTTCTTCAAGCTCTAACTTAGGTATTCCACTGTTAAAATAATTCTTGTAAAGAATAAATCCGCAAAAGATTAAAAATAAGATAAGTAAAGCAGCTAAAAACTTTTTCATTATACTCCTCCAATCGTCGTACTTAATAATCTATTTAATTCAACGGCATATTCCATTGGTAATTCTTCTCTAAAAGCATTGACAAAGCCTAAAACAATTAATTCTTTGGCTTTATCTTCATCTAACCCTCTACTCATTAGATAAAATAGTTTATCTTCTTCAATCTTAGAAACAGTTGCTTCGTGTTCTAAATAAGAAGTTTTATTATCGACAATATTAGTGGGTATTGTATCACTTTTTGACTCACTATCCAAAATAATTGTATCACATTTAACATTAGCAACAGAATTATTCGCATTTTTACCAATTCTTACTGTTCCTCTATATGTTGCATTTCCACCATTTGATGCGATTGATTTAGAAATGATGTTACTCTTGGTATGTGGAGCCAAATGAATCATCTTAGCACCTGTATCTTGGATTTGATTCTTCCCAGCAGCAGCAACCGTAATACAACTACCTCTAGCATACTCTCCATTAAGAATACAACACGGATACTTCATATTAGTACCAGCTCCAACATTACCATCAATCCATTCCATAAGACCATTTTCTTCGACAATTGCTCTTTTAGTAACTAAGTTATAAACATCTGTTGACCAGTTTTGAATCGTTGTATATCTACATTTAGCATTTTTACCAACAAAGATTTCAACTACTGCCGCGTGTAGTGCATCTTCTGTATATGTAGGTGCTGTACATCCTTCGATATAATGAAGTTCACTATTATCATCTACAATAATTAACGTTCTTTCAAATTGCCCCATGTTTTTACTGTTTATTCTAAAGTAACTTTGAAGTGGCCTATCTAATTTAGTATTTTTAGGAATATAGATAAATGTGCCACCACTCCATACTGCCCCATTTAAAGCCGTAAATTTATTCTCATCATATCTAACTAAAGTATTAAAATATTTCTTAAATAATTCAGGATATTTTTTTAAAGCACTATCCGTATCCATAAATATGACATTTTTACTTTCTAACTCTTTAATCATATTATGATATATTACTTCACTATCATATTGTGCACCCATTCCATCTAAATATTTACGTTCAGCATCAATTACTCCCAAATCTTTAAACTCATTACGAATAGCACAACTAATTTTCTCCCAATCATTAGTAAGTGCTTCATCCCTTTTTTTATAATAAGTAATACTATCATAATCAATTTTTAGCTTAGGACCAAAATTAGGTTCACCACACTCTTTAAAATATTCAAAAGACTTAAGCCTAAACTCTCTCATCCATTCGGGCTCATTCTTAATATTTGATATCTCATTTATAACACTACTTGTAAGTTTCATACTATCGCCTCATATACCATTATTATACCATAAAACAAAGAAAAACTAGCAAGAATATCTTACTAGTATTACTCTACCACATATGGATTAGTGCTTGTCCCGTCTCCACCAGATGAGAACTTGGTCCCAGGTTTTAATGAAACTGCGGGACGGACGCCACGGGCGACATGGACATAGTCGCTATAGAGGTAACCTGACGAACTGACGTTAAGCTCACTGGCACCGTAGTTACTGAAAAAGTAAGGGGACCCGGACCACCAATATTGATTGGTATATAAGTAATATGTTGAATTGCTTGAGCCATATTTGCCACCTGCCAGTCTTATCTCATCGGCTGTAAGTAATCCAACAGGATATGTTAATTTCCCATTACCAGCACTTGCACTTACTGTGAAGGCATCATTGGTATTACATGTTAAACCTGGTGTATATGTACTATTTGCTCTCCCATATGGTGATAAATATAAGTAACTAGTTGTACTACCTCCGTTTGGATTCCATCCATTTAGTTGATAGATAGTTCGATCATTACAATATGGAGTATCTTCTAGTTTATTGGTATAACTTGTCATATTGTTAGCATACCAAGTATCTATCGCTGTTTTTATTGTTGAGTTGGTGGTATTAGATGAACTTGTTAACATCTCATCTAACATTCCGCTTATCGTTTTACCACTTGGTATCGTTACATAATAAGCAGTTGAACTACTTGTATAATATATATAATATACTTGGTTACACTCACCAGATGTATTAAAACATGTATAGTGATTATTATTTAATTGGTTATAATATGTTCCCCAATCAGTACCTGCAAAGTTCATCGCATTTGTCGTTACTAATTTATGGGTGTTTTCATCATAACCTGTACCGTACATATACACGTCACTGATACTTGTCATTGTTTTTGATTGATACGTATATCTTGTACCATACATATAACCGACATCAGCTGGAGAATTAGATGTTGAATTAAATGCACTGGTAGATGCTAATTGAGTAGCAGTTCCAGTTGTATTAGTACACTGATCACTATTTGTTCCGCTAGGTAAGCCATTATAGATTAGTTTTGTACCACCTGTACTAGTTGTTCTTACTATTTTCCAACAGAAACCAGCAAATAAGACATTGTTATTATCTACTGCTCCACGGTAATAATAGATTGGATGAGCATCATTCTCTGTACCTGCTCGGATATATAATCCTTTACCATTTGTATTTGATGAGATGGCATTAAATTGTATACCATTAGAATTAGTTACATAAGTACTGGTAGTATTATCGAGAACAGCATTATCTCGCATCATCGTATATAATGTTTCTGATATGCTTGCTCTTAGTTCACCTTGAAATGTTTTGTTCTGCATATTAGATTGATTACCACCAGAACTATCTATCCATAGATATACTTTATATTTATAAGTAGTATTTGCTGGAACACTTTCTTGATAGATTTGGAGATTACTATTATTATTGGCTCCGACAAAATTACCACCAGCATCATTTAATAATGTATAATTAGATGCATTGGCACAATTGGCTGTACATTTTGTTATTGTATATTTAAAACTTTGATCTTTTAAGGCATTATCAATGGTATCTATTTTATAAAACAATTTAAAATTGTCTGCCTCCGTTTTTTTATTAGCAGCTGTGACATCAATTACAATACCATCTGTATAAGCACTT